>OFTY01000034.1_pt1 | contig 184028 bp, 166 predicted proteins | sample 1775061 | NCBI WGS metagenome assembly OFTY01 (sample SAMN08195773, study PRJEB24354) | sludge metagenome | isolation source: sludge from phenol fed wastewater aerobic bioreactor B | place: India: Nagpur | collected 2016-09-16 | reverse complement strand
GAGTCGAAAGGCAATACAAAATGCTTGACGATATAAAATAATATATAAAAATACAATCCCGATTTCATCGGGATTGTGTTTTTATATCTCGACCTGATAAAAATCATATTCTATACAATTTGCTTGTTGTACATTTGTCTTATAAATTTAAAGGATTGTGATATGAAACAGTATGTTCCTATTTCATCAATTATGACTAGAAAGCTTGTTAAGCTTAATATCACAGATTCTTTGACTAAAGCAGAAGAACTTTTAAAAAAAAATAAAGTCAGACATCTGCTTGTTGTTTCTGGAAACAAGTTGATAGGTATTTTAAGTTATGCCGATTTATTGAAAGTGAGTCTGCCTGATTTTGGAGATGAAGATGAAAGTGTAGATACTACCGTGTTTAACATGTTTACGTTAGAACAGGTAATGGTAAAAAATGTTACAACCATTCAGATGAATGAAAATATAAAACTTGCTGCAGAAATTTTGGCAAAGAAGGATTTTAGAGCATTGCCCGTAATGGATGAAAATCTACTTGTAGGAATATTAACTACAACGGATTTAATAAAGTATTTGCTTGAACAATATGAATAATAAAATGCTATGAAAAATTAAAAACTTTACAGTTTGTGAGTTTGTCTGTAAAGTTTCATATTGTTGTTTGAAAAAGCACTAATGGAGATATCATTAGTGCTTTTTTTTAGTTTATTATCTGCTATACTGACAACAAGAATGCAAACTTTGATAAGCTTCGTCTTCTGCAGTAATATGCTCTGTGTCATGACCTGCTTTGGCAATTGATTTTTCAACCTCTTTTGTGTTTGTCTTTTTGGGGTTGATATATAAATCTATTGCCTGCTTGTCAGCCGACCATTCTGCAGAACGTACTCCTTTTACGTCTAAAGCTGCTTTTTCGATTCTTTTCTTGCACATTTCACAATTCCCTTTTACAGAAATTGTTTGTTTTCCTTTTTCTTGTGCTTGTACTGTAAAGAAAAGAAGTGTGATGACGAATGTTAAGAATACTTTTTTCATAATGTAATATTTTATATTGTTTTATTAATCTAATTTAAATCTCAATCCGGCATAATACATTTGCCCAAAGATGGGAGCATATACCATTGAACTGTCAAAATCTGGTCCAAACGGATCATCTGCTCCTAAAATAACTTGTTTTTGTGTGTAATTTCCGATGTTTTCTCCCCCTAGATAAATTTCAAATTTAGGAGAGAAAACCTTTGTTATTTGAAAATTCATTGTTGAAAAAGGATTGCTGTAAGATCTCATTTGATTATTGATAGCATTGTCTGCAGTGGTAGGAATTCGCTGTTTCCCCAGCCAATTGTATGTGAAGTCAAACTTCCAGTTGCCTCCTTTTTCAGAAACCTCTGTTTCGTATTCTAAATTGGCAAAAAAACGGTGTTTAGGTTGGAAAGCTTTTTCAAATTTACCATTTTTTTGATCTGTTTGGATGTCATAGAATTTATAAGCAGATTTTAAATTTAAATTTCGCAAAATGTTGTAATTAAATTCTAATTGTAAACTATTGGCGTAGGAATTTCCATCTAAATTATAAAAATCGATTAAATGCGAACTTTGATCGATATCAACTACAATTTGATTGGAAAAATCAGTTCGATAAAAATCGAAAGTTGTTTCTGCTTTTCTTCCAAATATATAGAATCCTTGTGAAAAGCTAATCCCATAATTCCAGGCGATTTCCGGATCTAAATTATAGATTTTGCCTCCGTTGCCTTGTATCTGAAAATGACGATTAGAAGCTAAATAAATTTGATTTTCCGCAAATATATTAGCCAGCCTTTTTCCGCGTCCGGCAGAAGCTCTCAAAACCCCATCTTCCCATGGATTATATCTCAAGTGTAATCTAGGAGTCAAAAAAGCTCTCATTCTATTGTGATAATCAAAGCGTATTCCCGTAATAATGCTAAAGTTATCAGTGTTGTCATAGGTGTATTCTAAAAATGTTCCTACTGAATTATCTATGCGATCGAAATTGCCATCAAGTGAGGGAACCAATATATTCTCTTGGTATTTATCCAATGTAAAACTGATCCCTGTGCTAAACTTATTAAGGGTATTGTTGATAATTGAACTAAAGAGGAAGTTGGAATAAAAACTGTTTTGTTTGATGTCATACTGGTTTAACCCAAAATAAGAGTCTTGTTTGTGATAATTATAAGATAGTTGTAACCCCATGCTTTGAAAAGGCATATCAGGAAATACATAACCTATTTTGGTAGATAAATCTAGTTTTTCGGTATTAATTTCAGATCCCCAAAGATGAGTTTTTCCGTGATCTGTTTTTTTGTCGAAATCCATTTGCCCGGTTTGCTTTTTGTCGTTCATATAACGCCATGTAAAAAAGCTTATCCATCCTTTTTCCAGATTGGTATATTGCCAGCGGTTCATGATATTAATCTGATCTCCTTTAGGCATGTCCATAAAGCCATCTTTATTTTCGTCGTGTTTTCCGGTTCGGGTATTTCCATGCAAAAATAAGCTGGTACTCCACTTGTCAGATAGGTGGCTGTTGGCATGTATATTTGCTTCAAAACGCTGATCAGTTGATCCGTATAGGTTGATAAATAAAGGACGGTCATTGATTGGTTTTATCAGTTCAGTATTTATTTGTCCGGAAATGCTTTCGTACCCGTTAATTACTGTTCCGGCTCCTTTTGTAATTTGTATGTTTTCAACCCATGTTCCAGGGGTAAAAGTCAGTCCGTATGCTTGAGAAGCTCCTCTTACTGCCGGAATATTTTCCTCTGCAATAAGGATGTAAGGACTGGTTAATCCCAGCATTTTTATTTGCTTAGTTCCCGTTACAGCATCTGAATAGTTTACGTCAATAGAAGGATTAGTTTCAAATGCTTCTGATATATTGCAACAAGCTGCTTTTAAAAGTTCGCCACTATTCATAGTAATACTATTTGTAGTGCCTTTTAAAGATCGGACTGTATTGCGTTGTTTGGTGTTAATCAAAACTTCTTCCAGTTCGGTGTCAGGTACTAATTTAGCATTTATCTTTTGGGACTCTTCGTGAATGTGAAGTGTTTGGGACTGATATCCAACATAACTAATTATTAAATTGCTATGAGATTGAAATGGAATAGAAAAATGACCGTTTGAGTCAGTGGTAACTCCAATAGACGTGTTTTCCCAAAAAACTGAGGCTCCGATAGCAGATTGATTATTTTCATCTACAACTGTTCCTGTTAGTTGTTCTTGAGCGTAAACAGACGAAATTGCAGATAATGCAATTATCGCGAATGTATATTTCATGTATTTATGATATTAATAAATTAAAAATAAACTATCATTCCACAAAAGGAATAATTAAAAGCTACATTTTAAATATTAAATATCAGGCGTAAAAAATAAATTGGCAATACAGTTTGAAAAGCGGTGGAGCGTTAGAATCCACATAATAAGCTAAATACTTATCTTTAGTTAGGTACTCTCCAATACTATCTAACTGCAGTTCAGTCCATGAAGAATCTGCAATAAAGCCCTCGAATTGAAAAGGAAGGGTTTTAACAATAATAACAGATTGATCAGAAGAATTAGACTTTATAATCTGCTCTCTGCAACAATCCTCTGCTGTATTGTCCTTTTGGTGTTGTTCTGTTTTTTGACAGCAAGGCATTGGTTCTTCCACATCCATTGCGCAATGATGCTTTGAATCCTGCAAGTATGAAAGCTGACTAAATACAATATCTCTGCAATAATGCACATTGACAGACCATCCTACATTTGAGAAAATGAAGACAATCAGAAATAAAATGCTTATGTGCTTCTTGTTTAGCATGATACAAAGTTATGAAAAAAAACTAAAAAGAGAAGCAGATTCATGATTTAACATTTTTTAAGAAATCAACCAAAGCTAAAACCTTATTATACCCGCGATTTTAAATAGATTTGCAAAATAAATTTTAAGAAGTATAGAGGAATGGATTATGATATTTTGTTAAGCACGGCTAAAACTATATTAAATAAAGAAGAAAATACAATAGAACAAAAACTTCAAGAACTATGCAATTTATTACAGCAATCCGTAGAACACTATGATTGGGTTGGCTTTTATTTTGCTAATCAAGAGGAAAAAACGCTGCATTTAGGACCATATGCAGGCTTGCCTACCGATCATACTGTTATTCCTTTTGGAAAAGGAATTTGCGGACAGGTTGCTGTGTCAAACAATACTTTTTTAGTCGAGGATGTTACTGCACAAGGTAATTATATTTCGTGCAATATCAACGTAAAAGCAGAAATTGTAGTTCCTTTATTTGTGAGCGGACAAAATATCGGACAGATTGATATCGATTCTAATACTTTAAATGCTTTTACAACAGAAGACCGGCTTTTTCTTGAAAAACTGAATGAAGAAATATCTCGGTTGTTTTAATTCTATCTGTCTGATTGTGTTTGCATAATATTAATTCTCTAAGTAAAGAAAAAAAAACTTTTTTGGCAAGGATATTAAAAAAATAAAATTACCTTTGCGCCTGAATAGCAGAAAGACTGCGATTCGTGCATAAAAATGATTTAAAAAATATTAGCATGTACTTAACTAAAGAAATTAAAGAAGAAATCTTTGCAAAACACGGAGGTAATGCAAAGAACACAGGCTCTGCCGAGGGACAAATAGCTTTGTTCTCTTACAGAATTGCTCACTTGACAGAACACTTGAAAAAAAATCGTAAAGATTATAATACAGAGCGTTCACTGGTTCTTTTAGTAGGTAAAAGAAGAAGACTTCTTGACTACTTGAAGAAAACAGAAATCAACAGATATCGTGAGATTATTAAAGAATTGAATATTAGAAAATAATCAATAGAGAAGAGGTGCCTGCGCGCCTCTTTTTGTTTTTTAGCCTTTTAGCAGAAAAAGTCTGGTTTTTCATTGGGTTTCATACAACTACACAACACACACACAACTATTAATTACGTCTCTCTTCGGAGAGACAGAAACCCTAAAGTATAAATTATTATGATTCCTAAGGTAACCAAAGAAATTATCGATTTAGGAGATGGAAGAAGCATCTCAATCGAAACAGGAAAATTAGCAAAACAAGCAGATGGGTCTGTTGTTGTTAGAATGGGTGATTGTATGTTATTGGCAACAGCGGTTTCCGCGCGTACAGCGAATCCGGGTGTTGATTTTTTGCCATTAACCGTAGATTACAGAGAAAAGTTTTCTGCTGCCGGACGTTTTCCGGGAGGCTTTTTTAAACGCGAAGCACGTCCTAGTGATCAGGAAATTCTGACCATGCGTCTTGTTGACCGTTGTCTTCGTCCGTTGTTTCCGGATGATTATCACGCAGAAACACAAGTGATGATTCAATTAATGTCTTTTGACGAAAATGTAATGCCGGATGCATTAGCAGGTTTGGCTGCATCGGCTGCATTAGCTGTATCAGATATTCCATTTTACAACTACATTTCTGAAGTAAGAGTGGCTCGCGTAGACGGAAAACTCGTTATTAATCCATCAAGAGAACAATTGGAGGCTTCCGATATCGATATGATGATTGGTGCTTCTAAAGATTCTGTCTGTATGGTAGAAGGTGAGATGAAAGAGATTTCTGAATTGGAAATGATTGAAGCCATTAAATTTGCTCATGAAGCTATTAAGGCGCAAATTGAAGCACAAGAAAAGATGCGTGCCGCTTTAAATCTTACTTACAGAGAATATGAACCGGAAGAAGAAGATGCAAATATAGAATCAGCTGTTCACAATGCTGCTTACGCTAAGCTGTACGAAATAGCATCACATGCAAGCGGTAAACAAGAAAGAGGTGAAAAATTTGCTGAAGTTAAAGAAGAAGTTTTGGCTTTATTTTCTGAAGAAGAACGTGAAGAAAGAGCTGAACTAATAAGCAAATATTTTGGCAAAGTACAAAAAGAAGCTGTCCGCAATTTAATTTTAGACAAAGGAATTCGTTTAGATGGTCGTCAAACAACTGAGATTCGCCCTATTTGGTGTGAAGTTGACTATTTGCCTTCTACTCATGGTTCTTCTATCTTTACGCGTGGAGAAACTCAGGCTTTGGCAACAGTTACATTAGGTACTTCAAGAGAGGCTAACGTTATTGATTTGCCAAGTGAACAAGGAGAAGAAAAATTTTATTTACACTATAATTTCCCGCCTTTTTCAACAGGAGAAGCAAAGCCTCTAAGAGGGGTCTCCAGAAGAGAAGTAGGACACGGAAATTTAGCGCAGCGCGCACTAAAAACAATGATTCCTGACGATTGTCCTTATACAATCCGATTGGTTTCGGAAGTATTGGAGTCTAATGGCTCATCTTCTATGGCAACAGTTTGTGCCGGAACCTTGGCGCTGATGGATGCGGGTATTCAAATTAAAAAGCCGGTTTCAGGTATTGCCATGGGATTAATCTCAGACAGCAAAACCGGACGTTGGGCTGTTTTGTCCGATATCTTGGGTGATGAAGATCACTTGGGTGATATGGATTTTAAAGTAACTGGAACCAAAGACGGTATCACTGCTTGTCAGATGGATATTAAAATTGAAGGTTTGGCTTACGAAATTATGGAGCAAGCTTTAAAACAAGCTCATGACGGTCGTATGCATATTCTTGGTAAACTGACAGATACGATTGCAGCACCTAATGCTACGGTTAAGCCAAAAGCCCCTAAAATTATTACAGTAGATATTCCCAAAGATTTTATTGGTGCAATTATTGGTCCGGGCGGAAAAAATATTCAGGCGCTTCAGGCAGAAACAGGAACTACAATTGTAATTAATGAAGTAGGTAATCTGGGTGTTATTGAAGTTTTAGGTACAAGTCAGGAAGGTATGGATAAAGTGCTTCAAACAATCAGTAATACAATTTTTGCTCCTGTTGAAGGTGAAACATACAAAGTAAAAGTTGTAAAAATGCTTGACTTTGGTGCGGTAGTAGAATTTGTACCAGGCAAAGAAACATTGCTTCACGTGTCTGAGTTTGATTGGAAGCGAATTGAAAATCCATCAGATGTATTAAAAATGGGGGATGAATTAGATGTGAAGTATATGGGAATTGACCCGAAAACTAAAAAAGCAAAAGTTTCCAGAAAAGCTTTATTGCCTCGTCCACCAAGAGAAAATAAAGAAAAAACGTCTTTTAATAAAGAAAGCAACAATAAAGAAGAAAAAACAGAAAATAAATAAAGTTTTGTTTTTAAAATATAAGCCACCTTTTAAAGGTGGCTTTTTTGTAAAAATATAAAACCATTAGAAAATGACAAAAGTGAGAATTGCAATTGTAGGTTTGGGAGGTGTAGGAGGCTTTTATGGTGGATTATTAGCCCATAAATACGAAAACAATCCAGAGGTAGAAATCTGTTTTGTAGCGAGAGGAAAACATTTGTCTGAAATAAAAGCTAAGGGTTTAAAAATTGTTTCGGGCGAGAGAATCATAATTGGAAATCCGTTTGAAGCAGTAGAAGATATTTCTTTGTTAGCACCTCTGGATTATATAATTCTCTGTACAAAAGAGTATGATTTAGAAACTATACTTAAAGGATTAAAAGATTCAATTCATCAGAATACGGTAATACTTCCCCTTTTGAATGGAGTCAGCACTTATGAAAAATTGCAAAGCGAATTAATTGAAAATGAAGTGTGGCAAGGTTGTACTTACATGGTTTCAAGATTAAAAGAACCGGGAATAATTGAGAACCTTAGTGGAAGACAAAAGATTGTATTTGGATCGGATTTAATTGTGTCTTTTCGTATGAAGCATCTGGAAAATGTTTTGAAAGAAGCAGGAATTAACGCTCATTGTACAAATAATATCTCGGGAGAAGTCTGGGAAAAGTACGTTTTGGTGTCTTCGTCAGCTACTGCTACTGCTTTTTATAATTGCAGTATCGGGCAGGTTATGCAGAATTACTCGGACAGTATCAGGAATTTAATTTCTGAAGCAACAGCAATAGCTTTAAAAAAAGAGGTTAAGCTACCGAAAAATATAATTGATATAGTGATTAGCAGACTAAAAGCTATTCCCGGAGAGTCAACCACTTCTATGCACAGCGATTTTTTGAGTAATAGAGAACAAACAGAATTAAATGTTATGACTGGTTATATGGTTGAACAAGGAAAATTGCTATCTGTTCCTGTGCCCTATTATAAATTGATGTATAATGCTTTAGTTGTAAAACAAGGAGAGTACTTATAGAGTAAGAGTTGAATTTTGACTCATCCAGTAAGCAAGTCTTTTTATTGAAATCATCGCTTAAAACCAAAGCAACATATAACAAATTAATCCGATTAAAATAATCAGCGGCAAAATCATAGTGCTAAATGAAATCTTCTTTTTTTACAGTTAAAAAAATCCAAATAAACGGCAATATAAATAAAGTAACAATAAGTGGAAGCCATACTATTTCGTATATTGCTTCTAATGTCTTAACCTGATAAATTTCGCTTTCAGCACTATCATATACTTTAGCTATGCCTAAAAAGAAAGCAACCACTACAGCATCAATTATAGTGATTGTTTTTAATGCCTTATATCTTTGTTTCATATGACCTTAATTAAACTTTATATATCTCAAATTTAAAAAAATAATTAGAAGTATAAATTAAAGACTTGACTTTTAGATATTTGTATATAATTGAAAAAATAGCTATATTTGCATTCGTTTGATTTACGCTTTTGTGTTGTCAAATTAATTAATACAGTTAATAAGGAGATAATTCCTTTATATTTTGAAACCTTTTGAGGTTTTCTTTTAGGATTTATGCTTCGGCGTAGTCTATCAAAAAATCGCTCATAATGAGTGTCTATTAAGAATCAACAGTATTCTTTTTTGATAAAATCTTGAATCTAAATTTATTAATGACTTTCATTTTGTATTAAATGAGAGCTAAAAATATTGTGTTAAAATGACAAATTTTAAAGTAGGTATTATTGGTGCTGGTCCAAGCGGACTGGCTATGTTAAGAGCATTTGAATCGGAACAGAAAAAGGGTAACCCTATTCCTGAAATCAAATGTTATGAAAAACAAGACAATTGGGGAGGAATGTGGAATTATACATGGCGTACGGGAGTCGGAAAATACGGTGAACCTATCCACGGAAGCATGTATAAATATTTGTGGTCAAACGGTCCTAAAGAGTGTTTGGAATTTGCAGATTATACTTTTATGGAACATTTTAAACAGCCTATCTCTTCTTATCCTCCGAGAGAGGTGTTATTTGATTATATCGAAGGACGTATAAAACAAAGTAATGCCCGTGATTATATTAAATTTAATACTGTTGCCCGTTGGGTTGATTATCTTGAAGATAAAAAGCAGTTTAGAGTAATCTTTGACGATTTAGTCAAGAATGAAACGTTTGAAGAATATTTTGACTATTTGGTTGTAGGTACGGGACATTTTTCTACTCCGAATATGCCTTACTTTAAAGGAATAGATAACTTTCCGGGGATAATAATGCACGCTCACGATTTTAGAGGAGCAGATCAGTTTATTGATAAAGATATTCTGCTGATTGGAAGTAGTTATTCTGCAGAAGATATAGGTGTGCAATGCTTTAAACACGGCAGTAAATCGATTACAATTTCGTATCGAACTAATCCGATTGGCGTAAAATGGCCTTCGGGAATAGAAGAAAAGCCACTGGTTTCCCACTTTAAAGGAAATACAGCGTTTTTTAAAGACGGAAGTTCTAAAGAATTTGATGCTGTTGTTTTATGTACAGGGTATCAGCATAAATTTCCATTTTTGCCGGATAATCTGCGATTAAAAACAAAAAACTGTTTATATCCTGACAATTTATACAAGGGAATTGTGTATAACGAAAATGAAAGATTGATTTTTCTAGGTATGCAGGATCAGTATTACACTTTTAATATGTTTGATACCCAAGCCTGGTTTGCAAGAGATTATATGCTTGGACGAATTGATATTCCTGAAAAAGCAGAAAGAACTAAAGACATTGAAAAATGGATTGAAAAAGAGGCAGCAACAGAAACAGGCTATGATCATGTTGATTTTCAGACAGATTACATTAAAGAATTGATTAGTTTAACAGATTATCCAAGTTTTGATTTAAATAAGGTAGCTGATATGTTTAAAAGCTGGTTAAAGGACAAAGAAGAAAATATTCTAAAATACCGAGATAAAGTTTATACTTCCGTTATGACAGGAGTGATTGCAGAAGAACACCATACCCCTTGGATGAAAGAATTAGATGATAGTTTAGAACGCTACTTAGACGAAGTGGTAGCTGATGAAGTTGAGCTAAGCAAAACTAATTATTACTAATGAAAAAAGGACTCGTCAAAGAGTCCTTTTTTTATGATTTAAAAAAAAAATTAAAATATTGTAACTTTTTGCTTGTTGTTTACGTATAATAGGTACAAGATAAATTAATAGCAGATAAGGATTGAGATAATATGAGACAACTTAAAATAACCAAGCAGGTAACCAATCGCGAAACAGCATCATTGGATAAATATTTGCAGGAAATTGGTAAAGTAGATTTAATTACTGCAGATGAAGAAGTAGAGCTGGCGCAGCGAATAAAGGCAGGAGATCAAAGAGCTTTGGAAAAATTGACTAAAGCCAACCTTCGTTTTGTGGTATCTGTAGCTAAACAATACCAGAATCAAGGACTTACTTTACCTGATTTGATTAATGAAGGAAATTTAGGGTTAATTAAAGCGGCTCAGCGTTTTGACGAAACAAGAGGGTTTAAATTTATATCTTATGCGGTATGGTGGATTCGTCAGTCTATTTTATCAGCTTTGGCAGAACAATCAAGAATTGTGCGTTTGCCTTTAAATAAAATTGGATCTATCAATAAGATTAATAAAATGTACGCCTTGTTAGAACAGTCTAATGAGCGTCCGCCATCTGCTGAAGAAATTGCACAGGAATTAGATATGACGGTAAATGACGTTAAAGAGAGTATGAAAAACTCCGGGCGACATTTATCAATGGATGCACCATTAGTAGAAGGAGAGGATTCTAACCTATATGATGTGTTGCGTTCTGGAGAATCACCTAATCCTGATAGAGAGCTGATTCATGAATCACTAAAGACAGAAATAGAAAGAGCTTTGGAAACATTGACTCCTCGCGAAGCTGATGTAGTTCGTTTGTATTTTGGATTGGGTGATCAGCACCCGATGACTTTGGAAGAGATAGGAGAGACATTTGATTTAACGCGTGAGCGCGTTAGACAAATTAAGGAAAAAGCTATTCGCAGACTAAAACATACTTCGAGAAGTAAAATTTTGAAAACATATTTAGGATAAAATAAAAAAGCCGAATCTTTAAAGATTCGGCTTTTTTATATAAAATCATTTTTTATTCCATTATTTTTTTAAACAAAGCTTCATTTTTACTGAATTTTGCATATTGCTCCCCTAATAAAGCCTGAAATCTTCCTTCTAATGTTTTTTTGATATTTTCTTTAGAATCAGTAGAGTTGTATTTATAATCCAACAATTGTTTTACAGCAGATTGTTGAGATTGAGAAAGTTTGTAGTTTTCTGAAAGTTCTTTAATACTTTCTCTGATAACAACTTCAGTTTTTTCTTTCTGCTCGGTTGTTTTTTTATCTTGTGCCAAGATATTGCCTGTGATGCTGAAAATAGCTAATAGGGCAATAGAAATTGTTTTTTTCATAATTATAGTTTTGTGGTTACGCACAAATATATAATTTTTTGTACAAGTTAATCGTGTATTGGGTAAAAAGTTTAATTTACTACTTGGGGTAGACTAAAAAAGAGAGAAATTTATTCTCTCTTTTTTATTATTGATATATTGTGTATTTAATATCGTTTTCGGTAATTATTTTTGTCAGATTATGACTTGCTAATCCCTTCATCGCCTTATCCCATTTTTTTCCGCTTAGTGAAGCTTGTTCTTTTAGCGAATTCAACTCCATTTTATTGTCATTCTTTTCAAGAATACTGAGGATCAGTTTCTCTTCTTCAGATAACTCCACGTCAGGTTTTTTCTTTTCCGGACGCATTTGAGGAAAGAAAAGAACTTCCTGTATAGATGGGTTATTCGTTAAAAACATAATTAAACGATCCATTCCGATGCCTAAGCCCGATGTTGGGGGCATACCATATTCTAAAGCTCTTAAAAAATCTTGATCGATAAACATCGCCTCATCATCCCCACGATCTGCTAAGGCCATTTGCGCTTCAAAACGCTCTCTCTGATCGATTGGGTCGTTTAACTCTGAATAGGCATTGGCAATCTCTTTTCCGCAGACCATCAACTCAAAACGCTCGGTTAATTCAGGATTATCGCGGTGTGCCTTGGTTAATGGCGACATCTCTTTTGGATAATCTGTAATAAACGTAGGTTGGATGTAATTTCCTTCACATTTTTCACCGAAGATCTCATCGATTAATTTTCCTTTCCCCATGGTCTCATCAACTGGAATACCCATGCCTTGAGCTGCTTGACGAATTTCATCTTCTGTTTTACCCGTAATGTCAAAACCAGTGAATTCTTTAATCGAATCAGCCATTGTGATTCGTTTATAAGGAGCTTTAAAGTCAATCTCATGTTCGCCAAAAATAGCTTTTGAAGAACCGTTTACTGCAATCGCACAATGCTCTAATAAGCGCTCTGTGAAGTCCATCATCCAGTTGTAGTCTTTGTAAGCTACATAGATTTCCATTACGGTAAATTCAGGATTATGGGTTCTGTCCATTCCTTCATTGCGGAAGTTTTTAGAAAATTCATACACTCCGTCAAACCCGCCGACAATAAGTCTTTTTAAATACAATTCGTTAGCAATTCTTAAATACAACGGAATATCCAACGCATTGTGGTGAGTAATAAAAGGACGCGCCGCAGCTCCACCAGGAATCGACTGTAATACAGGTGTTTCAACCTCCATATAGCCAGATTCGTTGAAGAACTGACGCATAGCGTTGAATAATTTCGTGCGTTTAATAAACGTTTCTTTGATTGAAGGATTAACTACTAAATCTACATAACGCATTCTGTAACGCAATTCTGGATCAGTAAAAGCATCGTAAGTATTTCCTTCTGCATCAGTTTTAGGAAGCGGTAGCGGGCGCAAAGCTTTACTTAGCAAAGTGAGATTTTTTACTCTTACTGTTTTTTCGCCTACTTGTGTGGTAAATAATTCTCCTTCGATTCCAATAATATCCCCTAGGTCGATCAGTTTTTTATATACTTCGTTATATAGTGTTTTGTCTTCGTCCGGGCAGAGTTCGTCGCGGTTAATATACAATTGGATTTTACCTTCGCTATCCTGAATAGTTGCAAAGGAAGCTTTTCCCTGAATTCTTGAAGACATCAATCTTCCTGATACAATTACCTTCTTACTTTCTTCAAAATCATTTTTTACTTGTTTCGAGGTATAATTAACCGGAAATAGATTAGCAGGATAAGGATTTACACCAAGTTCTTGCAGTTTGCTCAGTTTTTCTCTTCTGATGATTTCTTGTTCTGAAAGTTGCATAGTAATTGTAAATTTATTTAAAAGAGCAAATATAGTTAATCTTTGAAAATGTGGCAATTGCTAGCATTTATAAATTGGCTGAAAATTAAACTGTGCATATATGAGAAAAAAAAGCGAAATTTGTATAATATAAAAGAGTAAAGATGAGTATTTGGAGAGTTTTATTGTCAATTTTTTTGCCTCCGTTAGCTGTTTTTGATAAGGGGTGCGGTTCTATTGTAATTGTGTTTTTACTTACGCTTGCCGGTTGGGTACCGGGGATTATAGGGGCATTGGTAATTTTGAATAACCCAAAGTATAATAGATAACCAGAATTTGTAAGATGAATAAAAGAGTGGAGTTGATTGACCTTGGTGAAAGGGATTATAAGGATACATGGGATTATCAGGAAAAGATTTTTCAATCTGTTTTACAAACTAAAGTAGACAACAGAAAAAACGAAACGGATAAGACTACTCAAAATTATTTTCTATTTGTAGAACATCCTCATGTTTATACATTAGGGAAAAGCGGACATATAGAGAATATGCTGCTTAATAAAGAACAATTAGAAGAAAAGGGAGCAACTTTTTACAAGATTAACCGGGGAGGGGATATTACTTATCACGGTCCGGGACAGATTGTAGGATATCCGATATTAGATTTAGAAAATTTTTTTACTGATATTCATAAATATCTTCGCCTATTGGAAGAAACTATTATCATGACATTAAAAGATTATGGAATAGAGTCGGGAAGAAGCGAGGGAGAAACTGGTGTTTGGTTAGGTGTAGGTACTCCTTTTGCCCGCAAAATTTGTGCTATGGGAGTAAGAGCTTCGCGTTGGGTAACAATGCACGGTTTTGCATTCAATGTAAATACTAATTTGGGGTACTTTGACAATATAATTCCTTGCGGAATACGAGGCAAAGGAGTAACCTCATTGAATGTAGAGCTTGGACAGGAATATGTAAATGAGGAAGAAGTAAAAGAGAAAATCGTAAAATATTTTAGTTTGCTTTTTGAAGCAGAATTAGTAGCAGCGCATTGATATATTTAATAAGAAATAACATAAACACACATGAAAAATACAATAATAGCACCTTCGGTTTTAGCAGCTGATTTCGCAAACTTACAACGAGATATAGAAATGATAAATGAAAGTCAGGCAGACTGGTTTCATATCGATATTATGGATGGTGTTTTTGTTCCTAATATTTCTTTCGGAATGCCTGTTTTAGGAGCTATTAATAAACATAGAGATACAAATAAGATATTGGATGTTCACTTGATGATTGTTGATCCAGATCGCTATATAAAAACTTTTAGCGAGCTTGGAGCAGATATCTTAACGGTACACTATGAAGCTTGTACACATTTACACCGTACCATTCAGGCTATTAAATCTGAAGGGATGAAAGCAGGAGTGGCTTTGAATCCGCATACATCGGTTGCTGTATTAGAAGATATTATTCAAGATTTGGATTTGGTTTTAATCATGAGTGTTAATCCAGGTTTTGGAGGGCAAAGCTTTATTGAGAATACTTATGATAAGATTCGTAAATTAAAAGCTATGATTGATGCAAAAAAAGCTCAGGTTATAATTGAGGTTGATGGTGGCGTAAATAATAACAATGCTAAAGCTTTGACAGAAGCCGGAGCAGAAGCATTAGTGGCGGGTAATTTTGTATTTAGTTCAAAAAATCCTATCAATACAATAGCTGATTTAAAAGAAATTACTTCTAAATAGAAGTTAGGTCATAATGTCTAGTCGTTTTTTGTAATAAAGTACTTTGTCTAGTCAATAGGGAGTGCTTTTTTATTTTAAAACTTAGTAGATATTTATTAGATGAGAGTATATGAATAATCCTATTAAATATTTTGATCAACTGTATCAACAAGAGTTAAAGCATACTGCAGTAAAAATTCCTTCTGCATGCTGTTTTACAACAATAGGGATAGACGGTTTTCCTAATAGTAGATTTGTGTCATGTAAAGAAGTAGTAAATAATCGCTTTATTATCACAGGTAATAAGAAAGCTAGAAAAGGAATAGAAGCAAGAGAAAATAATAAAGTAGCTTTGGCATTTTGGTGGACTTCTACTAATATACAAGTTCGTGTACAGGGAGTTATTAGAGAGTTGGATTTTAGTTATAGCGAAACTTATTTTAAAGGACGAAATAGAGAGAGAGTCAGATTATATCAACCGTAAGCATTCAAGGGGAAGAGTTAAGCAATATGACAGAATTAGAACAAGCTTATACAGCAGTTGATAACCAATATAAAGAGAAACCTCTTCCAACTCCAGAATCTTTCGGAACTTGGGCGATTACACCTTATCGCATAGAATTCTTAATTTTTAATGATAATCGATTTCACGAGAGGGTGCTTTATGTACAAACAGGAGATGTATGGAAGAAGACACTCCTAAAACCATAGGAGTTATATGATAGAAAAAAAATGGAGATATCTATTAGATATCTCCATTTAATAATATTAATAAGATAAGAATTACATCATACCTGGCATTCCGCCTCCCATAGGCATTCCGCTACCTCCAGCGTTTTCGTCTTTAATATCCACTAAAGCGCATTCTGTAGTTAAAATCATTCCGGATACAGAAGCGGCGTTTTCTAATGCAACTCTGGTTACTTTTTTAGGGTCAATGACACCAGCCTGAAGCATATCTACATATTCATCAGTTTTTGCATTATATCCGAAGCTGTCTTTTCCTTCCAAAACTTTGGCTACAATAACGGAACCTTCTAATCCTGCATTTTCAACGATAGTTCTCAAAGGCGCTTCTATTGCTCTTGCTACAATTTGGATACCTGTTTCTTCGTCTGCAGAAACTGCTTTAATATTGCTAAGAGCGGCTTTTGTTCTTAATAAGGCTACTCCTCCTCCGGCAACAATACCTTCTTCAACGGCAGCTCGGGTTGCGTGAAGGGCATCGTCAACGCGGTCTTTTTTCTCTTTCATCTCTACTTCTGATGCAGCGCCCACAAAAAGAACAGCAACTCCTCCTGCTAATTTAGCTAAACGTTCTTGTAGTTTTTCTCTGTCATAGTCAGAAGTGGTAACTTCCATTTGAGCTTTAATCTGGTTTACTCTGTTTTTAATCATTTCAGCATCACCGCTTCCGCTAACAATAGTAGTGTTATCTTTGTCAATAGAAACTCGTTTACAAGTTCCAAGCATCTCCAAAGTTGTATTCTCTAACGTGTAGCCTTGTTCTTCTGAAATAACCACTCCGCCAGTCAGGATAGCAATATCTTCCAACATAGCTTTTCTGCGATCTCCAAATCCAGGCGCCTTAACAGCTGCTATTTTTAGAGCACCTCTTAATTTGTTTACTACTAAAGTAGAAAGAGCTTCTCCGTCTACATCTTCTGCAATGATTAACAAAGGTTTTCCCGATTGTGCAATTGGTTCTAAAATCGGAAGAAGTTCTTTTAGAGAAGATACTTTTTTATCGTATAGCAAAATGTAAGGAGAGTCTAGTTCTACCTCCATTTTTTCAGAATTTGTTACAAAGTAAGGAGATAGGTATCCTCTGTCAAATTGCATTCCTTCTACGACGTCAACGTAAGTTTCTGTTCCTTTTGCTTCTTCAACCGTGATAACTCCTTCTTTACCTACTTTTTCAAATGCTTTGGCAATAAGTTCTCCAATAAATTCGTCATTATTTGCAGAAATTGAAGCTACTTGTTGAATTTTATCCATAGATCCGCCAACTTCCTGAGCTTGCTTTTTAAGCTCTCCTACGATTACTTCAACAGCTTTATCGATTCCGCGTTTTAAATCCATTGGATTTGCACCAGCTGCAACGTTTTTTAAACCTTCTTTTACGATAGCTTGAGCCAAAACAGTAGCAGTTGTAGTACCGTCTCCGGCTAAATCGTTGGTTTTGGAAGCGACTTCTTTTACCATTTGCGCTCCCATATTTTCTAAAGTATCTTCTAATTCAACTTCTTTAGCAACAGAAACACCGTCTTTTGTAACGGTTGGTCCTCCAAAAGATTTTCCAATAATTACATTTCTTCCTTTAGGTCCTAAAGTTACTTTTACAGCATTTGCCAATGCATCTACACCGCGTTTTAATCCTTCGCGAGCTTCTATATCGAATTTTATATCTTTTGCCATTGTGTTTTAATGTTTAATAATTAAAAAGTTTAAAATTTTAGTTTTTGTACTGTGTGATTAAATAATTGCTAAGATGTCGTCTTCCCGCATGATTAAATAATCTTTTCCTTCAAATTTTAAATCTGTTCCGACGTATTTACCGTAAAGTACGATATCGCCAATTTTAACAGTCATATCATGGTCTTTTGTACCATTTCCTACCGCTACTACAGTACCTTTTTGAGGTTTTTCTTTGGCTGTGTCCGGAATAAAAATACCCGAAGCAGTTTTTGTTTCTGCCGGTAAAGGTTCAATAAGAACTCTGTCTGCAAGTGGTTTTATGTTTAATGCCATAATAAAAAAAATTTATGAAATTGAATTTATATTTTATAATATTCTGCGTAGAATCAGGCATAAAGTATGCCAAAACTAAAACATGACAAGGAGGTATAAAAAAAATGCCAGCTTGACAGGGCTGGCATTTTTATATGTTGTTTTTGACAGCTTATTCTGCTGTATCAGGAGTTTCTGTTTGTGGAGCGTCACCTGTGTTTTCAGTAGGAGCAGTTTGCTGCTCTTCTGGAGTTGCAGGCACTTCCATAGTAGGCGTTGTTTTTGCGTTTGGATCTAATAATTTAGAATCGCCTGTTGCACCACCACTAAAGCTAATGCTTGACATTATAATCAAAATAATAAGTACAGCGCTTAGTGTCCAGGTACTTTTGTCTAAAAAGTCATTTGTGTTTTTTACGCCACCCACAACGGTAGAACCTCCGAAAGAAGAATCTAAACCGCCTCCTTTAGGGTTTTGAACCATAATTACTACTACAAGTAGGAAACAAACGATAGCAATTAATACTAAAAATATTGTAAATGTATTCATGCTTTATAAACTATTATATTGTTGTAATGCTTTGATATCTGATATTTGGTTTGCAAAGAAACTACTTTTTTCTGGATATTTCAAAATTAAAATTTCATAAGCTTGTATTGCTTTTTGATATTTTTTTTGCTCCAAGTAAATTCTCGCAAGTGTTTCGGTCATTAAATTAGAATTCTCTTGAATAGAGAGCTCAATGTTTATGGGAGCTGATGTTGTTTTTTTTGTTGGAGGAATTTTAGGATTTGTTTCTATAAATTTGTCGATTAAGTCTATTTTTTTTTGCTTAAAATCGTCTAAAATAACTTCTTTTTTATCTAAAAAATCCTGATTTGAGGATTTGTTTGAATTATTATTTCTTTCTATCGGGGCTGTACTGGCCAATTGAAGCCACTCGTGAAAGGAATGTTTTTCGTTTTCAGAAAACTTTAAGGGAGAGTTTACCTCTAATCTGCTTTCTAAATTTATAATTTCAAGTTCTTCCGAAGCTGTATTTTTTATAAACGGTTTTTCTTGAGTTTCCAAAGTAGATATACTTTCTTTCTCAATGGTATTGATGCTGTCAAGTAAGCTATTTATGGCAGACTGCTTTTCATCAGCTAAATACTGCTTTGTATCTTCTTTTTCTGAGTTAGTTTGATCGACAGCTAAAGAGTCCAATGAAATAGGTTTATAACCTGTAAATTCAAGCGATGTGATGAAATCAAATAAAGTATCTCTGTCGCGAGTATAAGCCGCGGTCTTTTTTAATTCAAGATTATATGACTGACTTTTTTGAAGGTATAAACTTTTTAAATACAAACTTCTGACCGATTGAAAATAAGGGAAATCAGAAAGTAATCTGTTGAAATCATTAGCATCATTTCCCGCAATATGATGGGGTTGATGCAATAAAATATGTAAATCGTTTTTGTTCAAATTTTCTTGGTTTTACAATATGATTACCATTTTGCTAAAGATTCATTAAAAACGTCTTGCGTGATTTTTTCATAAATTTCGTCTAAAGCAGCACTTAATGTAGAACCTACTAATTGTGCGTTTGCATCATAGTCATAATAATGTGAGAAGCGTTTTTCAAAATCATCGTCGGGTGTTCTTTTATTGATAAAGCGAACATTAATGGCAATATAAAGCCTGTTTTGAGCGGCTCTTTGATCAGCAGTAGCGGTCATCGGACTAATGCGAAAATCTACTATTTCTCCTTCATAAATCAAGTCGCCATCTGTATTAGTTAAACTCAGACTGGTTTGATTTTGAATTAAATCCTGTAAAGCCAGTGTAAATGTACGCTCTATGCCAGGTTCAACTAAAGCAGCATTGTTCTGGAAGTAATTTACCTGAAAAGTGTCTGCATCAATTTTTCCTGTTCCCGTAAAGTTATAATACTTACAGCTATGAAAAAAGGTTAAAATTAAAATTAACGATAAAATAGATTTAGCTTTCATAACTACAAATTGTATTGTTTAATTTTTCTATATAAGGTGCGTTCCGATATCCCCAATTCGTCAGCTGCCGCTTTTCGCTTTCCTTTGTTGCGTTCCAGTGCTCTTTTTATCAGTTCAACCTCTTGTTCCTCCAAATTTAAAGGCTCGTCTTCTATGGTTTCTGCAATGAGATAGTCATCATCGTCATGATCAAAGGCAGATGAAGAAGTTGTTGCTGCGGCAATATGAGGCGGCTGTAATTGTAAAACATCTCCTTTAGGTGTTGAATGTGAGCGATAGTCTTCTGTTTCAGAAGGTTTTTGTCCGTAGATGCGTTGGATCAAATTTTGATTAGATTCCTGCACTTGGTTTTTATCGTGTTGAAGCAGTTCTAGCGTTAGTTTTTTCAAATCGTTTAAATCACTTTTCATGTCAAAGAGTACTTTATACAAAATTTCTCTTTCACTGCTAAAATCGGATTCTTTTTTTTGCTGATTGACCAATGAAGGCAGTTGTCTATCGTGATTTGGCAGATAAGTCTGTAAAACTTGTAAGGTAATAATGCGATTGGTTTCTAAAACTGATATTTGTTCGGCAACGTTTCTCAATTGACGAATATTTCCATCCCATCTGTATTTCGTAAGATACGCAGCAGCATCTGTTTCTAGTTTGATAGGCGGCATTTTGTATTTGTGGGCAAAATCGGCTGCAAATTTCCGAAACAACAAATGGATGTCTTCTCCTCTTTCTCTTAAAGGAGGAAGATTGATTTCAACAGTGCTCAGTCGATAGTATAAATCCTCTCGGAATTTACCTTTTTCTATAGCTTCAATCATATGTACGTTGGTAGCGGCAATAATGCGAATATCTGTTTTTTGCACTTTTGAGGATCCTACTTTGATGAATTCTCCGTTTTCTAATACTCTTAGAAGACGTACCTGAGTAGTAAGAGGAAGTTCTCCTACTTCATCTAAAAATATAGTTCCTCCGCTGGCTTCTTCAAAATACCCCTCACGCGTGTTAACAGCTCCTGTAAATGCACCTTTTTCATGTCCGAACAGTTCACTGTCTATTGTTCCTTCAGGAATAGCCCCGCAGTTTACAGCAATGAATTTTCCGTGTTTGCGGTGTGAAAGAGAGTGAATAATCTTTGGAATACTTTCTTTTCCCACCCCACTTTCTCCGGTAACCAGTACAGAAATATCAGTCGGCGCCACTTGGATTGCTTTTTGTAAAGCGCGGTTTAGCTTCGGGTCATTACCGATAATTTCAAAGCGTTGTTTTACATTCTGAACGTTCTCCATTCGTTTTTTCTGTTATATTTATTAACAATATGACTAAGACTGCATGGAGGAATAACCTATAGCTTTGCCGTGTAGCGTTGCAGAGGTACAGTCTGTAACTTCTACTTCGACAAAATCTCCCACCTTGTAGTTTTCTTTGGGGAAAACTACAGTTATGTTTTGAGAGTTTCTTCCTGCCCATTCTTCTTCTGAGCGTTTTGATGTTTTTTCGATTAAAACTTCAACGGTTTTACCTAAAAAACGCTTGGTTCTTTCTAATCCGATTTTATTTTGCATTTCGATTACTTCAGATAAACGACGCTTTTTAACCTCTTCTGGCACATCGTCTTCAAGTTTTCGGGCAGCTAAGGTTCCCGGTCTTTCAGAATAGGCAAACATATAGCCAAAATCGTATCGGGCATATTCCATCAGAGAAAGAGTATTCTGATGGTCTTTCTCTGTTTCGGTAGGGAATCCTGTAATCATATCTTGAGAAATAGAACATTCAGGGATTATCTGATATACTTTATCGATCAGCTGCATATATTCTTCGCGAGTATGTTGGCGATTCATCTCTTTTAAGATCCTCGTGCTTCCGGATTGAACAGGTAAATGTATGTATTTGCATACATTGTGGTATTTGGCGATTACGTGTAATACTTCTTCGTGCATATCCTGAGGGTTTGACGTAGAAAATCTAAAACGCATCTTAGGAAATGCTGTAGCGCATTGTTCTAGTAGTTGAGCAAAATCAACTGCTGTGGCTTTTTGCATTTCGGTTGCTTTGCTAAAATCTTTTTTGAGTCCGCCGCCATACCATAAATAAGAATCTACGTTTTGTCCTAAAAGAGTAACTTCTTTAAATCCTTTTTCATACAAATCCTTAATCTCGGTAATAATGCTCTGCGGATCGCGGCTTCTTTCTCTTCCGCGGGTAAAGGGAACTACGCAAAATGTACACATATTGTCACAACCTCTCATGATAGAAACAAAAGCGGTAACCCCGTTGCTTTGAAGGCGTACCGGTGCAATATCGCCGTAAGTTTCTTCTTTGGAAAGAATGACATTGATAGCGTCCCTGCCTTCTTCTACTTCTTTAAGCAAATTGGGTAAATCCTTGTAGGCATCCGGACCTACAACCATATCAACAATTTTTTCTTCTTCTAGAAACTGATTTTTTAAACGCTCCGCCATACAACCCAATACACCTACTTTCATGTTTGGTTTGTTTTGTTTATATCGGTTGTATTGATCTAATCGTTTGCGAACTGTTTGTTCAGCTTTATCCCGGATAGAACAGGTGTTTACCAATACTAAATCGGCTTCTTCTATCTTATCGGTTGTGTTATATCCTTCGTTGGAAAGTATAGATGCTACAATTTCACTGTCTGAGAAATTCATTTGGCAACCGTAACTTTCTATAAAAAGTTTTTTTGTATTGTGTTGTTTTTGTTCTAATTGCAGACTTGTGCCTTGTTTGTTTTCGTCAATTACCTTTTCCATAAGAATAATGCACTAAGCAGATTTTTAATTATACGGCAAAGATACTTTTTTTTGCAGAACTGACAAGTTGACAGCTGTTTTTTAATGTTTTAAAATGATCCCATTCTAAATGAAATAATATGATTATTTAGGAGCAGGATATATAAGGAATGAGAAATTGAACGTAGAAGCTTTACAAAAAAACTATTAAAAGGGCTCTCAAGTACAGTTATTAAAAAAAATCTATATTTTTGCTTCACAAAATAATGAAGTATGGCAAAAAATTTAGTGATTGTTGAGTCTCCTGCAAAGGCAAAAACTATAGAGAAATTTTTGGGAAAAGATTATCAAGTCGAATCTAGTTATGGACATATAGCAGATTTGCCTTCTAAAGAGATAGGAGTAGATGTTGAAAATAATTTTAAACCTAAATATGAAGTTTCCGGCGATAAGAAAGCTGTAGTTAAGAAATTGAAAGATTTGGCGAAGAAGGCAGAGATGGTGTGGCTGGCTTCGGATGAAGACCGCGAAGGAGAAGCCATCGCCTGGCATTTGGCAGAAGAACTCAAATTAAAAAAAGAGAATACAAAGCGAATTGTATTTCACGAAATTACTAAATCCGCCATTTTAAAAGCAATTGAGAACCCTAGAGCTATTGATTATAATTTGGTAAATGCTCAACAGGCGCGCCGCGTGCTTGATCGGTTAGTGGGATACGAATTGTCTCCTGTATTGTGGAAAAAAGTAAAAGGAGGATTGTCTGCAGGAAGAGTTCAATCGGTTGCCGTAAGGTTAATCGTGGAGCGCGAGCGCGAGATAAATGATTTTAAAGTAAATTCCGCCTACAGCATTGTAGCTGAATTTGTAACTGACGAAGGAAAAATTATCAAAGCCAGACTTCCTAAAAATTTTACAACAGAGTCAGAAGCAAAAATGTTTTTAGAAAAAAACATCAATGCATTATATAAGGTAAGTAGTCTGGAAACTAAACCTGCTAAAAAAACACCAGCAGCACCGTTTACTACATCGACTTTACAACAAGAAGCATCCCGAAAGCTTTATTATTCTGTAGGGCAAACCATGATGCTTGCTCAACGTTTGTATGAAAGCGGATTGATTACTTATATGAGAACGGATAGCGTAAACTTGTCTCATGATGCCATGAAAGCAGCAGCTGCAGAAATTACGAAATCGTATGGAGCGGAATATTCTAACCCTAAAACGTATACTACGAAAGCCAAAGGAGCTCAAGAAGCGCATGAGGCAATTCGTCCGACGAATATGGCGCTGCACAATGCATCGGTAGACAGAGATCAAGCGAGATTATACGATTTAATATGGAAACGAACACTAGCTTCGCAGATGAGCGATGCAAAACTGGAGAGAACAAGTGTATATATAGAATCAGATAAGTATAAAGAACAATTTACGGCTTCTGGAGAAGTATTGCTGTTTGACGGATTCTTAAAAGTATATTTAGAAGGGCATGATGATGAGGAGGAAGAAGCAGAAGGGATTTTGCCGGCATTAAAAGTTGGTGAGAACTTAACACGTAAAAATCTAACTGCTACCCAACGTTTTTCTAAACCGGCAGCGCGTTATACAGAAGCTTCTTTGGTTAAGAAACTGGAAGAACTTGGAATTGGAAGACCTTCTACCTATGCACCTACTATTTCTACAATCATAGCTCGTAATTATGTGGAAAAAGGGACAACTGAAGGAAAAGAAAGAGATTATAAATTATTGGAGCTAAAGAAAGATATAGTAACAGTTCAAAATCTTGTCGAAAAAACAGGATCAGATAAAGGAAAAATGATTCCTACTGATATCGGCATTATTGTTAATGATTTTTTGGTAAAGAACTTTAAAACCATTTTAGACTATAATTTTACAGCTAAAGTTGAAGAGGATTTTGATGCAATTGCTGCTGGAAATGAGGATTGGGCAAAAATGATGAGGGATTTTTATGATCACTTTCATCCAAATGTGAAAAATGTAGAAGAAAACGCAGAAAGAGAATCCGGTGAAAGAGTTTTGGGAAGTCATCCTGAATCGGGTAAAACTGTTTTAGTAAGATTAGGTAAATTTGGACCGATTGCTCAAATAGGAGATCCGGAAGATGATGAAAAACAGTTTGCAAGCTTAAAAACAGATCAAAATATCGGAACGATAACATTAGAAGAGGCTTTGGATTTATTTTTATTGCCTAAAATGCTGGGAGAGTATAAAGGGGAAGAAGTAGAAGTTAATAACGGAAGGTTTGGACCCTATGTGAGAGTTGGAAAAACATTTATTTCTCTTGCAAAAGGAGAAGATCCTCTGGATGTAACATATGAAAGAGCTTTAGGTCTGATCAAAGAAAAAGAACAGGCTGATGCTCCCATTGCAACTTATCAGGGATTACCGGTTCAAAAAGGAGTAGGACGCTTTGGACCTTATTTAAAATGGAATGGTATTTTTATTAATGTCAATAAAAAATATAATTTCGACAATCTTTCTCAAGACGATATAAATGAATTAATAGAAGATAAAGTAAGGAAAGAAAAAGAAAAGGTAATTCATAATTGGGAGAGTGAGGGAATTCGTGTAGAAAAAGCCCGTTGGGGAAGGTCTGTCATTATTAAAGGAAAGACAAAAATAGAACTGAGTAAAGATGTGGATGCTGCAGCACTTACTTTAGAAGAAGTTAAAACGATGGTGGAAGCAAAAGCAGGATCAGCTAAAAAAACGACAAAAAAAACAACTACCAAGAAAAAATAAAATCATGTTTGAGCTATTAGAACCTCTTAATAAAGAATTTCTGAATTATATAGACGGACTTTCGAGCCAGGCAATGGGTAAAAAAGTTACTTTTTTTTCAGGAGGAGAGTTTGAAGATTTTTCTAAATATCAGCTGGCGGTAATTGGTGTTACAGATAACAGAGGTCTGGATAATGGAAATGAAAAAATAGATCTGCTCAAAATTCGAAAAGCATTTTATTCTCTTTTTCCGGGAAACTGGGGACTTCAGATTATCGATTTGGGAGATATTTTAAATGGAGATAGACTGGAGGATACTTATTATCTGTTGAAAAACATCGTATCCGAACTGATTAGGAATGATGTAATTCCCATTGTTCTCGGAGGGTCTCAGGATATGACATATGGCATTTACAGAGCATATGATCGTTTAGATCAAATGGTTAATCTAGTTGTTGTAGATCAAAAACTAGATTTAGTTAAAGAAGGAGGAGCTCCAGCAGAAAGCTTTTTGTCAAGGATTATTATGGAAGAACCAAATAACCTGTTTAACTTTTCCAATATGGGCTATCAAACTTATTTTAATTCACAAGAAGAAATAGATTTAATAGATAGTCTTTATTTTGAGGCTTACAGAGTTGGAGAAATTGCAAATAATATTAAATTAGCAGAACCGGTTTTAAGAGATGCAGATGTTGTTAGTATTGATATGAATGCGATCAAGTCGGGAGATTCTGGCAATTTGGAGTTTTTTAACCCCAATGGCTTTAACGGAAGAGAAATCTGCGCATTGTCAAGATATGCTGGTTTAAGTGACAGGGTTAGCTCTTTTGGTATATTTAATTATAATAATAGCCAAACAGAAGCGTTATTAATAGCACAGATTTTATGGTATTTTGTAGAAGGGGTTAATTTCAGGTCCGGAGAGTATCCTTTTGTGGACAAAGAAAGTTATTTTAAGTATATTGTACCTATTGAAGGATATGAAGATTTGATTTTTTACAAGAGTGATCTGACTGAAAGATGGTGGATGGAGGTTCCTTTTGGGTTTAATGTTAATGAAAAACTAATAAAAAAAATAATGCTTCCATGTGCCTACGAAGACTATGAAATGGCTATTTCACAGCAGTTGCCGGATAGATGGTGGAGGACTTTTAAAAAAAATTTGATGTAAAATTAATATTTAACATTTTCGAGTGTTAAATATAATTTAAATTTTTTTTAGTTTTGTTTTGTAAAATTAAAAATAATTGAATACGTTTACACTTTCAAGAGTTGTATATAAAAACCTATAGAATATATGAAGAAGATCATTACGTTAGGAGCAGTTTTAGCTTTAGCATGTAGCTGTGGTACCGGAGATCGAGGTGAATTGTTAAATGGAGTTGAAGGGAAGAGATGGTCTAGCGATAAACCTCATGGTATGTCTTTAATCCCTGGCGGGACATTTACAATGGGACAAACAAACGAAGATTTCTTGGGCGCACAAGATGCTCCGACGAAAACCGTTACTGTCGGTTCGTTTTATATGGATGAAACTGAAGTCACAAACAATCAGTATAGAAAATTTGTTGAATGGGTAAAAGATTCTATTACCCGCACAAAATTAGCTATTGCTGCAGACGATATGGGGATGACTAGAGAATCGGGAGGAATTGGAGAATATGCCTTTTTAGATAATGAGGAAAACGAAGACAGAATGACTCCTTATCAAAAATATATGTACGACAATTATTATAGCATGGATATGAGTGATGATTTATATTCTGGTCGTAGATTAAATAAAAAAGCTCGATTAGCGGCTACACCGGATAGATATCCCGATGAGTATTATGTAGAAGTAATGGACTCTTTGTACATTCCTGCTTCTGAAACATATAATGGCGTTACGACTTTTGATGTTTCAAAATTAAAATTCCAATATACCTATGTGGATTTAGATGGTGTGATTGGTGATAATAGTGAAAATACGAGAAGTAAAAGGAGCAGACACCTAAAAACGGAATCTTTGTTAATTTATCCGGATACTACTCGTTGGATAAAAGAATTTCAATATTCTTATAATGAACCAATGCATAATGACTATTTTTGGCATGAAGCATTTGGGGAGTATCCTGTAGTTGGAGTAAACTGGAATCAAGCGAGAGCATTTTGTGCATGGAGAACGATGTATAAAAATGAATATCGAAAAACAAGAAGACAAACTCAAGAAATGAATGAATATAGACTTCCTATGGAGAGCGAATGGGAATATGCAGCACGAGGAGGTCTTGAAGGAGGTATGTATCCATGGGGAGGACCTTATACTACAGATGAAAAAGGGTGTTTTATGGCAAACTTTAAACCAACTAGATTTGATTATGCAACAGACGGAGCATTGTATACTGCAGAAGCAAGAGCTTACCCGCCAAATGGATATAATCTATATAATATGGCAGGAAACGTTGCAGAATGGACGAGTTCTTCTTACGATCAGTCATCTTATGATTTCATGACAAGTTTGAAGCCTAGAAATAGAAGTACAGAAAGCCCTTTAAAAGTAGTACGTGGAGGTTCTTGGCGAGATGCAGCTTATTTCTTACAGGTAGCTACTCGCGATTCTGAATATGCAGATTCTTCCAGATCGTATATTGGATTTAGAACTGTAAAATCAGTTTCAGGATCATATTCAAGAATGAACGTAAGCAAAATGGCGCGTTAATTTTAAACCAAACATTTAATTATAAATTATTAAGAACATTTTTAAAACACATAAATATTATGGCATTACCTAAAAAAGTAGTAAACTTCTGTTATGGAATGGGAGCTTCAGTAGTAATTATCGGTGCATTATTTAAAATTACACATATGGAACTTGGTCCGATTAATGGTAATAATATGCTTACATTAGGACTAGTTGTTGAAGCTATTATTTTTGCTATCTCTGCTTTTGAGCCAGTAGATGAAGATTTAGATTGGGCAAAGGTATATCCTGAATTAAAAGGAGGAGAACCTAACCAAGTTAGAGTTGCAGGTGGCGGAGGTTATGGAGTTGCTTCTACTGAAGAAGAAGGAATGTTGTCTAAAAAGTTAGACGATTTGTTAAAAGAAGCTAAAATAGACGGACAATTGATGGGAAGCTTGAGAAATAGTATACAGAATTTTGAAGCTGCTTCTAAAGAAATTACTCCAACAATTGACGCAATCGCTTCTACTAAAAAATATGCTGAAGAGATGTCTTTGGCGGCAGCACAGCTTGAGTCTATAAACTCTATGTATAGAGTACAATTAGAAAGTGCAACAAGAAATGCAGAAATCAATAAAGAAGTAGCAGAAAACAATATAAGGCTAAAAGACCAAATGGCAACGCTAACAAGTAATTTATCTTCTTTAAATACAGTTTATGGCGGAATGCTTTCTGCTATGGGCGGGTCAAGAAATGCTAATTAATTTAATCTATTAAAAAGGTATAATAATGGCAGGAGGTAAATTATCCCCAAGACAAAAGATGATTAACTTGATGTATCTGATTTTCATCGCCATGATGGCTCTTCAGATGTCTAAAGAAGTTTTATCAGCTTTTGGAATGGTTAACGATAAGTTTGAAGAAGCTAATAAAACAGCTCTTGAAACAAACAATTATTTGTTAGAAGGTTTAGAAGGCAAGGCGGCAGATGATCCGACCCGATATGCAGAACCAAGCAGAAAAGCGAAAGAAATCAGTAAAATAACAACTGAATTCTACAACTATTTAGACGGAGTAAAAAGAATCATAACTGATCCTTTGGAAGAAAGCAGAGAGAATGGAAAATTGCCAGCGGAGAAAATGGAGAAAGGTGATGCTTTAGATAAAGCTTTCTTTACTGGTGATAAATATTCTCAACAAGGAGAAGAGTTTGTAGGACAAATCGAAAATTACAAAACTCAAATTTTAAAAGTGATAGGAGAGGATGTTAAATTTCAACCTATTGTAGCTGATTTGCAAAATCGTTTTAATATAGAAGCTGTAAAAGATGGTGAAGGAGTTGTAAAACCTTATTTGAATTATCATTTTCAAGGGTTCCCAGCTATTGCTTCTTTGACTAAGTTTTCAACAATGCAAAATGATGCTAAAGTTATTGAGCATGAAATTTATAATAGCTTATTAGGAAACACATTAAGCCAAGCTGCATCTATGAAAAATTATGCTGCTATCGTGATTCCTGAAAAATCAGCTTTTTTCGCAGGAGAAAACTTCCAAGGTAAAGTTGTTTTAGGACGCTACGATAAATCTACTGTTCCTACTAAGGTAGTTGTAAATGGACAGAACATTGATTTGTCAACCGCTTTAGAAGACGGACAGGTTAATATATCTTTTGGAACTGGGAATGTAGGAGAGCATGAAATAAACGGACAATTCACTTTTATGGAAGACGGAGAAGCTATTCCGATTGATATTAAAGGAAATTATGTAGTTGTTCCAAGACCAAATTCAGCTAATATTTCTGCAGATAAAATGAATGTAGTATATAGAGGTGTTGTAAACCCTATGACAATTTCGTTTGCAGGTATTTCTGATGATAAAGTTTCAGCATCTGCTCCTGGATTGAGCAAAGGAACTAAACCAGGACAATATAATATGCGTCCTCAATCTGGAAGAGAAGTAACTATTAATGTAACAGGTCAGCTTCCTGACGGAACATCGGTGAGTGATAGACAAACTTTCAGAATTAAAGATATTCCTGCTCCTCGTGGAACAGTACGTGGTGAATATGCAGCGAAAGGACCAAAATCAAATCTTGAAGTGGTTACAATTGGTGCAAAACTTGAAGATTTTGATTTTGAAGTTGGACTAACGGTTACAGGTTTTGTAGTGCAAGTACCGGGACAACCGAGTGTAGTTGTACAAGGAAATAGAATGAACGATCGCGCTAAATCTGCTATCAGTAAAGCCAGATTAGGAGATGTAGTAGTGATATCTGACATCAAAACAAAATTAGATGGTGCGGGTGATTATGCTCTTAAGAGAACAGCACCTTGTACATTCGAGATTATGTAATTTCGAAGAAAATTTTAAAAGAAGAAAATTTTGAATAATATGAACTGGAAAAAAATCTCACTATTTGTAGTGTTTTCGATCTTCTCAATAAACGCTTTTGCGCAAGCAAACTTATTGAACGCGAAATCAGCGAGCGAAATTGGAATGAAATCTATTGCAGAAATTTACGCTAAAAGCGAAGGACCAATTCCATATGGCTATGTAGCAGATAAAGATGTACTTTTTGGAATAAAAGTATGGGAAAACATTTCTCTCGAAGAGAAAGCAAATGAGGCTTATTATTATCCTATAGAAGAAGTTGTATCTGATGGACGCAAATCTCTTTTTCAATCTTTGATAGATGGTATTAAGTCTGGTGCAATTACTGAAGTATATGACGGAAGTGATTTTAAGACAAAAAGAACTTTAAAAGATTTAGATGCGTCTTTTGTGAAAATCGATACTACCGATGCCGGAATTGAGTATTACAATGCTGGTGAGGAAATTCCAGAAGAATATATTCAGAGAATTGAATTGAGACCTTCTGATGTAAAAGAATACCACATTATGGGACTTTGGTATTTTGATAGAAATGAAGGACAATTAAAATACAGGCTTTTAGGAATAGCGCCGGTGGTTGTAGATTTATATACCAAAGGCTCAGAAGTTGAAAACTTTGTAGAGTTGTTCTGGATCTTCTTCCCGGATGCACGTAATGTGCTGTTCGAGAGTGAGGTGTTTAATTCTAAAAACCCTATGAATCCTATCAATTTTGATCATCTGTTGAATTCCAGAAGGTTTGCTGCTACCATTTATAAAGCAGACAACCAATATGGAGATCGTCGTATAGATGAGTATATTGAAGGTAATGATTTACAATTATTATTTGAAGGAGAAAAAATCAAAGAATTGATTAGAAACCTTGAAGATGATATGTGGAATTACTAATTTTGTATTCCAAATCTAAAAAGCTCCTATCTAATTTAGATAGGAGCTTTTTTTATCAATAAAACATGGGATAATGAAGAAGCAATATGATTATATAATTGTAGGGGCAGGATTGGCTGGAATTTGTCTAGCGGAAAAACTGGAAAGTGAAGGTAAATCGTTTATAGTTATTGATGGCGAAAAACATTCGTCTACTCTTATAGCAGGCGGAATGTATAATCCTGTGGTATTAAAAAGATTTACGGAGATTTGGAAGGCAGAAGAACAATTGTCAATAGCACTTCCATTTTATAATCAATTAGAAGCTAAGTTAGGTGTCAAAATAAAGTATGAATTGCCATTATATAGAAGATTTTTTTCTGTTGAAGAACAAAATAACTGGTTTTGTGCTTCAGATAAACCTAATCTAGAAAAATATTTATCTCCAAAATTAATCAAAAAAGAAATTAACGGAATAGTATATTCTTTTGGTTTTGGTGAGGTGCTCTATTCCGGATATGTAAATACAGCCGCGTTGCAAAATTCTTATAGGGATTATTTGCAAAAAAAGAAGTTGTATAAAAAGGAAATATTTGAGTACAATTGTTTGAATTATAGTGAAGATGACGTAAGCTATAAAGATTTAAAGGCAAATTATATTGTTTTTTCAGAAGGGATGGGAATGCAAAGTAACCCCTTTTTTAAAGATTTACCATTAGACGGTACAAAAGGAGAATTGCTTTTGATAAAAATTCCTAATCTATCAATAGATTTTATTTTAAAAGGAGATATTTTTCTCATTCCAATAGGTAATGATTTGTATAAAGTGGGAGCGACTTATAATTGGGAAGACAAAACAGACATCCCTACAGAAGAAGGAAAAAAAGAATTACTCGACAAGTTAAAAGCAATTGTTGGATTAGATTTTGAAATTGTAGACCACAAGGCTGGGGTTCGTCCTACTGTAAAAGATCGCAGACCACTATTGGGGCGGAGCATAGAATCCGATAGAATTTATGTTTTAAATGGTTTGGGAACGAGAGGTGTTTTATTAGGTCCTTTTTTGGCAGAGGCTTTGTACAATAAAATTGAAAATAATATACCTTTAGAAGAGAATATATCCATTCACAGGTATAAAAAATTTAAATTAAAGAATTAAATAAAAATGTTGAACATACATAACTTATCTGTTTCTTTTTCAGGAGAATATTTATTCGAAAGTGTTACTTTCCGAATCGGAGCAGGGGACAGAGTAGGATTAGTTGGTAAAAACGGAGCCGGAAAATCTACGATGCTCAAACTTTTGTCTGGTGATATGGAGCCGGATACTGGTAGTATTGCAACTGAAAAAGATTTGAAAATCGGCTTTTTAAGGCAAGATATTGATTTTATTCCAGGGCGCACTGTCTTGGAAGAAGCATATCAGGCTTTTGAAGAAATTAAAGAAGTGGAATTTTCACTGGAAAAAATAAATAAAGAATTAGCGGATCGGACAGATTATGAATCTGAAAGCTATAGTGAACTTATTGAAAAATTAAGCGATTTAACACATCGGTTTGAAATTATTGGAGGATACAATTACGTTGGAAATACGGAAAGAGTGCTTTTAGGCTTGGGGTTTAAAAGAGAAGAGTTCAATAATATGACAGATACCTTTTCCGGAGGCTGGCGTATGCGTATTGAGTTGGCTAAACTGTTGTTGCAAAATAACGATGTACTATTGCTGGATGAACCTACGAATCATTTGGATATTGAGAGTATTATCTGGCTAGAGCAATTTTTGAAAACTTATCCCGGTGCAGTAGTTATTATCTCACATGACAAAATGTTTTTGGATAATGTAACCAACAGAACAATTGAGATTTCACTTGGTAAAATATATGATTTTAATAAACCCTATTCGAAGTATCTAGTTCTTCGTCAAGAGTTAAGAGAAATGCAGCTAGCAGCTCAAAAAAATCAAGCGAAAAAGATTGAAGAAACTGAAAAGCTAATTGAAAAATTCCGCTATAAAGCAACAAAAGCCTCAATGGCACAATCTTTAATCAAAAAGCTGGATAAAATTGAGAGAATTGAAGTGGATGAAGATGATAATGCAGTATTGAATATTTCTTTTCCCGTTAGTATAGATCCTGGAAAAGTTGTTCTTGAAATAGAACATGTGACTAAGCGCTTTGGAAATAAAGTCATTTTTAAAGATATTGATTTATTGGTAGAAAGAGGGAGTAAAATTGCTTTTGTAGGACAGAACGGGCAAGGAAAATCTACGTTGATTAAAGCGATTATTGATGAATTTGAGTATGAAGGCAAAATTAAGTTGGGACACAATGTTCAGATTGGTTATTTTGCTCAAAATCAAGCAGATTATTTAGATGGAGAAAAAACACTTTTAGACACCATGCTTGATGCGGCTAATGACAGCAACCGCATCAAAGTCAGAGATATGCTTGGATCATTCCTGTTTAGGGGAGATGATGTGGAGAAAAAAGTAAAAGTCTTGTCAGGGGGTGAGCGTAATAGATTGGCTTTATGTAAAATGCTTTTATCGCCGATCAATGTATTATTGATGGACGAGCCCACAAACCATTTAGATATCAAATCTAAGAACGTTTTAAAAACAGCTTTGAGAAATTTTAAAGGGACGTTAATTTTAGTTTCGCATGACAGAGACTTTTTACAAGGTTTGACAGAATTTGTATATGAATTTAAAGATCAAAAAATAAAAGAATATCTGGGCGATATTAATTATTTTTTAGAAGAGCGCAACGCGCAAAATATGCGCGAAATAGAAAAAAAAGAAAACGCAGAACCAAATAAAGAGACAAAGGAAGAAGGAAATAAAATACAGAGTCTTTCCTATGAAGATCAAAAGAAAATAAAGTCGCTTCAAAACAGACTGAGCAAAATAGAAAACGAAATCAATGAGTTGGAAAAAAAAGTTGCAAAAGACGACTCCCAATTAGCAGTTGATTATGAAAAACTAATGAACGATCCGACTTTTTTTACTGAATATGAAAATAAAAAACACCGAATTGAGAAGCTCATGATTGAATGGGAAGAAATTCAAGAAGAATTAATATAAATAAAAGAGGGTTATTAATCCTCTTTTTTGTTGATCAACTCATATAAATCAAGATAAGGAGAAAATACTTTTTTTAATTTTTTGCCGTTATATTAATATATCACTTTACTTATTCTCCACGCGAGAAGTTTAAAGCAGAGCATAACTTATTTAGAATGACAAGTAAAATCATAGGAGTTGGGAACTATATTCCTTCAGAAACTATTACCAATTTATTTTTTGACAAACATCGTTTTTTAGATGAGAGCGGCAAAGATTTAAAACAAGATAATGCAACAATTGTCGATAAGTTAAAAGAAATTACAGGTATTGAAGAAAGGCGTTATGCTAGTAATAATCAGGTGACTTCTGATTTGGGTTTTATGGCAGCCCAATCAGCTATAGAAGATTCGGGAATTGATCCGGAAACATTAGACTATATCATATTTGCTCATAATTTTGGAGATGTCCGTTTTGGTACAGTCCAATCGGATGTGGTTCCGAGTTTGGCATCGAGAGTTAAACATCTTTTAAAAATTAAAAATAATTTTTGCGTAGCGTATGATATTTTATTCGGATGTCCTGGCTGGATTGAAGGAGTAATTCAAGCAAATGCTTTTATCAGATCAGGTATTGCCAAACGATGTTTGGTAATTGGAGCAGAAGCTCTTTCTCGAGTTGTTGATATTCACGATAGAGACAGTATGATTTATGCAGATGGAGCAGGTGCTGCGGTTTTGGAAATCAGCGAAGGAGATTCTGGGATAAAATCACATGTTTCGGGATCCTTTACTGTAAAGGAAAAAGATTATTTATATTTTGGTAAGTCATATAATAATCAAAGCTGTCCGGATATTAAATACATCAAAATGAATGGCAGAAAAATTTATGAATTTGCACTTATTAATGTTCCTCAGGCAATGAAAAAATGTCTTGACGACAGTGGGTATGCTATTAATCAGCTAGATAAAATCATTATACATCAGGCAAATGAAAAAATGGACGAAGCTATTGTCAGTCGGTTTTATCGATTATATGATAAGACAGTCCCCGAAAATATAATGCCAATGGTTATTAATAAACTGGGAAACAGTAGTGTAGCTACCATTCCGTCATTATTGACGATGATAAAAAGAGGAGAATTGCCTCAGCATTCTATCCGAAAAGAAGATGTTGTTTTATTTGCTTCTGTGGGAGCGGGAATGAATATTAATGCGTTTGTTTACAGGTTTTAAATGTATAATTTAACAAACTTTTTAGGATCTTTGTTATTATTGTTGATACTGTTTTTTTATAATATGTAAGCTATTGCGATAAGAAAAAACTTTAAAATCAGTACTTTAATAAGCAGCAGGACAGTAAAATTTGGTATTAAAAAAAGGACGTATGATAATTTCATGCGCCCTCTTGATACCATAACAAAATAGTTGTTACTACTTTCTTTTTACGTTTACTGCCATTAAACCTTTTTGTCCGCGCTCTATATCAAAAACAACTTTGTCATTTTCGCGTATATTGTCTAGCAATCCTGTATTGTGAACAAAAACGTCTTCATTTCCGTTTGCTTGTGAAATAAATCCAAAACCTTTGGTTTGATTAAAAAATTTTACTGTGCCTTCGTACATCTCTTTTTTTATTTTAATTAATTATTACTTTTATATCAATTGCTCTGTATCCTTTTGGAGTGCTTTCTTTTTTGTAGCCGACTCTGTCATTTTTATTGACAGTTTGATTGAGCTGACCGTGATGAAAAAATACATTTTCTCCAGTTCTGTCTTCAGTGATGAAGCCATATCCCTTTTCGCTGAAATAAGTGACTGTTCCGGTAAAAGCATTCTCTGGAGTATCTTCTGTATTACTATCCGGTCTTTTTGCTTTTGCTAAATCTTCTTCTCTGTTCTGAAGGTGAGGAGGGGTTGAAGTAAAATTTCCATTAACATCAACATAAACGATCATATCGTCAAAATCTTTGCCTTTGTTATTGTTGGTTTTACGATCTTCTCGTCTCGCTGCTTTTTCTTGCTGCTTTTTTGCTTTTTTCTTTGAGTTCTCTTTTTTGCCAAAAGAATCCGCCATATTATGAATTTAATTTGTGATTTTATTATTCTGTCTTTACTATTGGTATGTTTAAACCTATGAGTTTTTGAATGTTTTTTAGCTCTTTTTTCTCTTCTGGATCACAAAAAGAAACAGCTATTCCAGCTGCTCCTGCGCGACCTGTTCTTCCGATTCTGTGAACATAAGTTTCAGGAACATCAGGCAACTCGTAATTTATTACATGCGGAAGCTCGTCTATATCAATTCCTCTCGCGGCAATATCTGTAGCGATTAATACTCTGATACGGCTGTTTTTGAAATCTTCTAATGCTCTTTGTCTTGCGTTCTGCGATTTGTTTCCGTGAATAGCTGCCGCCTGAATTCCAGCTTTAACCAGTTTCTTCGTTAATTTATCGGCACCGTATTTAGTACGTGCAAAAACTAAAGAACGTTGAATAGATTTGTCTGTCAAAAGATTGATAAGAAGATTCAGTTTCTCATTTTTTTCGACAAAATAAACAGATTGCCTTACGGTTTGAGCGGTGGAAGAAACAGGAGTTACATTAATTTCTTTGGGATTATTCAGAATCGTCTGAGCAAATTTTCTTATACTGTCGGGCATGGTAGCCGAAAAGAATAAAGTTTGCCGTTTTACAGGTATCTTTTTAAGGATTTTCTTTATATCGTTAATAAATCCCATATCCAGCATACGGTCGGCTTCATCTAACACAAGTATCTCAATCTGAGATAAATTTATGTATCCTTGGTTCATAAGGTCTAAAAGCCTTCCCGGAGTTGCAATCAATATATCAACACCTTTATTTATTGCTAAAATCTGCTTTTCTTGCGGAACTCCTCCGAAAATTGCCAGATGAGATTGCTTTAAATATTCGCCATACATTTGAAAGTTTTCGCTTATTTGTATAGCTAGTTCTCGTGTAGGTGTTAATATTAAAGAGCGAATATGCTTGTTTTGAGAAGATTTTCCTTGCAACAATTGCAAAATAGGTATAGCAAAAGCAGCTGTTTTTCCTGTACCAGTTTGTGCACACCCAATAACATCATTTCTTTTTAATATGTGAGGAATGGAGTGATATTGTATTTCAGTAGGAACGGTATAACCAATCTTATTTACCGCCTTTATAATAGGCGGTATAAGTTTTAAATCATCAAAATTCATAATAGACTTGCCGTAATTACGAGTACTGTTTTTTATTTCAGCCTTTTAAAAAGGATTTTGTGCGTTTTATTATGCTAATAGGCATAATAAAAAAATTAATAGCGAGGTCTGTTAAAACGATTGTTGTTTTCTTTCGGTTTTGCTTCGTTTACAACCATATTTCTGTTGTTTAGCATATAGTCATTAAGCTCGTTGATAGCATTTTCTGCTTGTGCTGTATCAGGCATTTCTACAAAAGCAAAACCTTTGGATCGACCGGAAAATTTGTCGGTAATAATTTTTACGGAGGATACTTCTCCGAAAGAGTTAAATAAATTCTGTAATTCGTCTTCTGTTGTCTGAAAATTCAGATTGCCAATAAAAATATTCATGATAAAAGTATATAAGATTAAAAAAATGGCAACTGAAAAAGCAAAAACTGAGAGAGAAAAAAAATGCTTTTAAACTATTTCAGAAAGGGCAAAGGCAGAAGCCTGTTATAATAAATTCTTTGCAAAGATAAGGAAAAATAATTATAGAAATAGAGAAACTATTTAAACTTGTTTAAAAATAAAACAGGAAAAGTAATAAAGTACAATTACTTCTCCTGTTTAGTAGCGGGAACAGGACTCGAACCTGTGACCTTCGGGTTATGAGCCCGACGAGCTGCCTACTGCTCTATCCCGCGATTTGTGAGTGCAAATATAGAACTTTATATTTAATTATACAAGAAATTAGAGTGGGAAAAATAATTATTTTTACTATGTCATTGATATAAACTACCTTTGCGGCAATAATAAAGTTTTTATGAAACATAAATCAGGTTTTGTCAATATAATAGGAAACCCAAATGTGGGGAAATCTACTCTTATGAATGCTTTTGTAGGAGAAAGATTATCCATTATTACATCAAAAGCACAAACTACGAGACATCGTATCTTAGGAATTGTCAATACAGATAACTACCAGATTGTGTTTTCAGATACACCGGGGGTTATAAAGCCAGCTTATGAATTGCAGGAATCTATGATGGGTTTTGTAAAATCAGCATTTGAAGATGCTGATGTTTTAGTGTATATGGTGGAGGTTGGAGAAAAAGAATTAAAGGATGAAGATTTTTTTAATAAAATAACAAATGCTAAAGTTCCTGTAATTTTATTGCTGAATAAAATAGACAAGTCTAATCAGACACAATTAGAAGAACAAGTTGAATTGTGGTCATTAAAAGTACCAAATGCAGAGATATATCCTATTTCGGCACTCGAAAAATTTAATACACAGACTGTTTTTGATCGGATTTTAGAGTTGTTGCCGGAATGTCCGCCCTATTATCCAAAAGATGCGCTGACAGATAAACCGGAGCGATTTTTTGTGAATGAAATTATCCGTGAAAAAATTCTTTTAAACTACGATAAAGAAGTTCCTTATGCGGTAGAAGTAGAAACAGAAGAGTTTACAGAAGCAGAAGATATTATCCGTATCAAATCGGTAATTATGGTTGAGAGGGACAGTCAAAAAGGAATTATTATTGGACATAAAGGTTCTGCCTTAAAAAAAGTTGGAATAGCTGCAAGAGAAGAAATGGAACAGTTTTTTTTGAAAAAAGTGCATTTGGAACTTTTTGTAAAAGTCAATAAGGACTGGAGAAATAATGATTATCAATTGCGACGTTTTGGATACAATCAGAAGAAATAGTAAAATAAAAAAATAAAAAATCGCATTGAAATACTAACTTTGCGGCATATTTAAAATAAGTATGAGTAGTATAGTTGCCATAGTTGGGAGACCAAATGTAGGAAAATCAACATTTTTTAATAGATTGATTCAAAGAAGAGATGCTATTGTTGATTCGGTCAGCGGGGTTACAAGAGATAGAAACTACGGTAAGTCGGAGTGGAACGGGAGAGAGTTTTCGGTAATAGATACCGGAGGATATGTAAAAGGATCAGAAGATATTTTTGAGTCCGAAATTCGCCGTCAGGTTGAATTGGCAATCGATGAATCTGACGTCATTGTTTTTGTTGTAGATGTTGAAGAAGGTATTAACCCAATGGATGAAGAGGTCGCAAAGTTATTGCGCAAGGAAACAAAACCTGTGTTTTTAGCTGTTAATAAAGTTGACAGCGGAAACAGAATGGATGACACCTATGAGTTTTATAATTTAGGTTTAGGAGAAATATTTCCTATTGCAGGAATGAGCGGTAGCGGAACGGGAGATCTTCTGGATGCAGTAGTAGCTGCTTTACCTGAGGAAATAGAACAAACAGAAGAGGAAGAGCTTCCAAGATTTGCAGTAGTTGGGCGACCGAATGCGGGAAAATCAAGCTTTATTAATGCGTTGATAGGCGAAGACCGCTACATTGTGACAGATATTGCGGGTACAACAAGAGATGCAATTGATACGAGATTTAATCAGTTTGGTTTTGATTTTAATCTGGTAGATACTGCCGGAATCAGAAGGAAAGCAAAAGTAAAAGAAGATTTAGAGTTTTATTCTGTTATGCGTTCTATTCGTGCTATTGAACATAGTGATGTGTGTATTCTGATGGTTGACGCGACTCGAGGATTTGAGGGACAAGATCAAAATATATTTTGGCTGGCAGAAAAAAATAGAAAAGGAGTGGTTATCCTTGTCAATAAATGGGATTTGATTGATAAGGAAACAATGACGGCAGTTCAGTTTGAAAACAAGATTCGCGAAGAAATAGCTCCTTTTACAGATGTTCCGATTATATTTACCTCAACAGTTACTAAACAACGCTTATTAAAAGCGTTGGAAGTGGCAGTAAAGGTTTTTGAAAACAGAAAGCAGAGAATTCCTACTTCAAAATTTAATGAAACCATGTTGCCTATTATAGAAAGTACACCTCCTCCGGCAATTAAAGGGAAATATATTAAAATTAAATATTGCATGCAGTTGCCAACACCTACGCCTCAGTTTGTGTTTTTTGCAAATTTGCCACAATATATTAAAGATCCATATAAAAGATTTGTCGAGAATAAGCTTCGTGAAATATATGATTTTGAAGGAGTGCCAATTGATATTTTTTTCCGTCAAAAATAATAATAATGCGATCTTTGTATTTATACACTGATCGCTTTTTTATAATGAAAAATTTAATTGTATATATTTTTGTCTTTTTTACTCTAAGTGTTGCTGCACAAAATGATGTAATCTTAAAAGGTAGTGCCATAGACTCTTTAAAGCAACCGATAGAGTCTGCTACAGTTTATTTGTCAAAAGCGAAAGACTCTACTTTAATAGAATATACGATGACGGATGTTAAGGGGTTTTTTGAATTGAAAGTCAAAAAACGAACTGATCCCGTCGTTTTAAAAATTTCTATGCTGGGATACAGAGAGTATACCAAATATTTTGACGAGGGTTTAGATAGTTCTGTTGATTTTGGTAATTTAATTTTACAAGATTTATCTACTAATCTGGATGAGCTTGTTATCACTGCTGAAGTACCGCCAATCCGTATTAAAAAAGATACGTTGGAGTTTAATGCTTCTTCGTTTAAAGTACGTCCGGATGCAAATTTGGAAGAGCTTCTAAAACAACTGCCTGGAATACAGATCGACGAAGAAAAGAAGATAAGTATTAACGGAAAACAGGTCAGTGAAATTCTGGTTAATGGAAAGCCTTTTTTTGGAGAAGACGGTCAGATTGCATTAGAAAATATTCCGTCAGAAATAATTAATAAAGTACAGGTAACCGACAAAAAAAGCAAAAAACAGAAATTTACAGGTGAGCGTTCAACTTCAAATGATGCCAGTATTAATATTACGATCGATGAAAATAAAAATAAAGGGTATTTTGGAAAGATTTCTGGCGGATATGGAACTGACGACCGATATGAAAGCAGTTTGTTTTTAAATTATTTTAATAATGCCAGAAAAATAAGCGTAATAGGTTCTGCTAATAATATCAATGCGATTGGATTTTCAATGGATGATATTTTTGATAACATGCAGTCCGGTAAAAATTCAAGAGGAGGAATCACTGAGTCAAGAATATTAGGATTTAATTACGGCGATGATTTTACGGATAAATTAAAAATAAACGGAAGCTATAATTACAATAAGGCAGAAACAGAAAACTGGAATAATTCTGCGATTGTTAAGTTTTTGCCCTCCGGAGAGTTTAATAATCAGGCTACGTCTGTTTCTGAGAATGAGTCAGAAGGACACCGAGCTAATTTTACGATTGACTATATAGGAGAAAAAGACGCATTATATATCACGCCTCAGTTTTCTGAAAATCACAATCATTCATTTAATGAATCCAATCAGGTCTCAACAGATGCGGAAGGAGTATTGTTAAATGATAGCGAAGTACAGTCCAGAACTGAAGGGAAAAGCTTTGACTTTGGAAATACTATCCGATATACTCGAAAGTTTAAAAAAGACGGACAGTTTTTGACTTTAGGCTTTAGTAATTCCAACCGTACTAAAGATAACGAAACACTGTATGAGTCTGAAACCAGATTTTATCAGTCCGAAAAAGAGAATGATGTCAGAAGGCAGTTTAAAAACAACAAATCACATTCCGATAACTATACAGTTGACGCAGAGTATAATCAGCCAATAACGGATTCTTTGGCACTGGGAATAGGAGCCAAGTGGACAAGAGGACAAAATATAGAAGATTTACAGGTGTTTGATTTTGACGAAACTTCGCAAATGTATTCTGAAATCAATAAATTGGAAACCAATAAATTTAATACTACACAAAATAAGATAGCACCTTTTACAAAGCTTACTTATATACACAAAAAGTTTTTTGTAAGTGCAAGCACTGATTTAAATATTGTAAAAAACTCAGCTACAGCAGAATATTTTGATCAGAATTATAGTTTAGATAAATATTATATGGATCCTTCTGCCACTTTATTTTTTAATTATAGAATAGATAAACAAAAATTCCTATGGCTTTCATATAATTACAATGTATCTTATCAAAGCGCAAGTCAGTTATTGGATATTACAGATATTTCTAATCCGCTTAATACAATTGTAGGGAATCCTGATTTAAAACCAACTGGAACACACGGAATTCAAACCAGTTTTCGATCGTATGATTTTGAGAAAAGAGAAGGATATAACCTAAATATTTCTGCGTCTGTTTTTAACAATCAAGTTACCAGTTCTGTGGAGTATGACGATGATATGAAAAGTATTTCAACCTTTAAAAATATATCAGGAAGTTATAACTGGTCTTTAGGCGGAGATTGGTATAAAAATTATAAATGGGAAGAACATGTTTTGAGAATTGGCTTTGGAGCAAGGTTTAATCAATCTGTTTCAAAAGGATATATTGACGGAGCTATGTACGATTCTAAATCCAGTTCTATTTCACCCAGAGTTTATTTAAATTATGATTACGGAGAATTTTTAACTGTTCGACCTTCGTATAATTATAGTAGTTATACTTCAAAATACAATAATTTTACGGTTGATAAAGCAACTAATTTTGTACACAATTTTAACCTTCAAACAACTACCTATTGGCCTTCAAATGTAATTTTAGGAAATGATTTTGGATATAGCTATAATTCTCAGATTGCAAAAGGATATCAACGCTCTTTTTACATGTGGAATTTGAGTCTGGCATATGAATTTTTAGATAAAAAGATGAGAGCCCGGATTAAAGTTTACGATGTGCTAAACCAAAATACAAGTTCTACAAGAACTATTGACCCTACCCAAATTGTCGATCAGGAAAGCTTGGTTTTAAAGCGGTACATAATGTTTTCATTAATCTATAAGCTAAATGAGTTTGGAGGGAAAGATTCAAAAATGAGAGCAAACAGAGGAGGGGGAAGAATTATGAGAATGTAGATTCTGTTTTTATTTATGTTGTTTATTGTAAAAAAAGATTAAATTTGTTTTTTATTAATATAATTTAAAACAATTTTTATGAAAAAAATTTTAGTAGCCTTATTGTTTACTTCTACTCTTTTAGGAGTATCTTGTAGTAAAAGTGATGATAATAATGGTGGTGATTCTGAGAAAACTTATACAGTTAAGTTTACAGGATCAGAGAATGCTAATATAGAGATGATTATAGTAGCAAAAGCAGATGGGAGTAATGAGACCTATTCAGATGTAAATAAGAGTTCTTGGGAAACGCAGGTAAAATCAAAAGGAGGAATTTCCGCAGGAGCAGTAGGATTTACAACGGATGATAAACCTGGTAAATTGAAAGCAGAAATCATTGAAAATGGTAAAGTGGTTAAAACAAGTACTTCTGAGGGCACTGTATTAAATGCTACTGTTACAAATATGTAATGTTAAAAAAACCATTAATTTTAATTAATGGTTTTTTTGTTTATTTTTAATGGGTAACTCGTTAATCGCGGTTATTCTTAGAAATAATAGCAATTAGGTTTTCGTTTTCTTTGCGCAGATAATTAATCTGCTCGTTGAGTATTTGAATTGTAGTATTCAAAAGTTCTTTATTATCTTCCTGAATATTCTCAATATAACCGTAGAATTTCTCTATAGTGCTGTTGTGAAAATTAAAGTGCTGGTCGTCAGAAGACGATAAAATATCCTCAATAGGAACATTTAGAAGATCAGATATTTGTTCAAGTCTGTCTACAGTTAGCTTTATAGTTCCACTTTCTATTTTTGAGTATGTATTTTGTGATATATCCAATTGTTCTGCCATGTAATTTTGAGTAAAATTTCGGGCTTCTCTATATCTCTTAATTTTGCTTACAACACTCATATTCTTATATATTCAGTTAGTCAAATATAGTAAATTATCACTATAAAGAATATATTTCTTTTTATAAATGATATACTATCATTTTTTGAATGTTGTTCCATGTATTTATAAAATATATTTGTTAATACTACTTAATGTTAATTTTAAAACAAGGGATACATTTTAGAAATAAGAGAATTTCAAAAAACCAACTGAGATCATGAAAACTGTTGCGAAAATGGATGTGAGGGAAAGTAATCTGGAAAAAGAATATAGTGATTTTTTGCTTAAATTAGATGAAGCTATTAATGCTAATCAGAAAGTCATTTATTTGGAAGAACTTTCTTATAAATTACATTTAAGACTAATTGATGAAAATTATACGATAAGGAAGATTATTAAAACAACCTCTAAATTTTGGTTTATCAAAAAAAGAAGGAAATTCTACTGTGTATTGTTATAAAGAATAATAGGTAAATACTGATTTTTTTAATTTTCACTCTTACACGCGATGTACTACCTATTAAAAAAACACGGTTATCTGTACAAATAACCGTGTTTTATTTATGATTTACTACCAGCTTCCACTTGATCCTCCTCCGGAAAAACCCCCTCCTCCGAAGCCGCCGCCAAATCCGCCGCCACTTCCAAAACCACCGCCGGAGTTCCATCCGCCACCGCTACCCCAAGAGCTATTTCTGCCCAGACTGCTTAATATAATCATATCGGCAAGTGTAGAAAAACCTCCGTTTCGTCCACCGTTTTTTCTACCTTTGTTGTTCTTTTTAGACAACATAATAAGGACAAAAATAAATATAAAGAAGAAAAAGCAAACTAATCCGCCTATCTCGTTATCACCTGATATTCTAGAACCATCGGACTGATACGTACCTGATAACATAGAAATAATTGCATTAGTTCCTTTGTCAAAACCCGTGTAGTAATCGCCCTTTTTAAATTCCGGAATAATGACGTTTCTAATAATTTCACCCCCTTGACCAGCAGTTATTTTACTCTCAATACCATAGCCGGGATAAATTCCGATTTGTTTTTCCTGTCCGGCAAAAAGTATTACAATACCGTTGTCTTTTCCCTTTTGACCGATTCCCCATTCATGACCCCATTTTGGACCTAAAAGACCAATATTTTCGCCTTTTAGCGATGGAATAGTAATCAAAACAATTTGAGTGGAAGTAGTATCAGCATAGTTGATTAACTTTCGTTCAATGCTTTTGCGCTGATTTTCTTCCAAAATATTGGCATAATCATATACGCTGGTTTGTTTTTGTTCTTTCGGTTTTGCCGGAATATCAAACTGTGCATAATTGAACTGAGAAAGTAATAAGAAAACCCAGAATATGAGCAACTTTAAAAATTTTTGAAATAGTTGGCTCATATTTTAGGCTTTAGAAATTTCGTTGGATAATTCATCTCTATTATCTTTTTGTGCCGGAAAAAACTCCTGAAGTTTTTTTCCGGCTTTTAAAATGCCATAAACAAGTCCGTCTTTGTACATTTTGTTTTTAAAGTGATTTATAACCAGTTCTTTCGTTCCTTCCCAAAAGTTCTCGGTTTTTACTACCTGATCTATCTTTTCATCACCTAAAATTACGAAAGACTTAGGGTTTAGGCAGACGTAAAATAATACGCCGTTGCGTTCTTTTGTCTTTTGCATCTCCAGCTCAAAAAATACTTTTTTTGCTCTTTCATAAGCATCCAGGTCAGATCTTTGCTCAATGTGAACGCGAATTTCTCCCGAAGTGTTTTTTTCGGCTTGAATAATAGCATTAACAATTTCTTGTTCTTCTGACGGGGATAAGAAATGATCCATGGTTATGATTTAAGTTTTTTTTAAAATTGAACTTCGGGTGCTTTTTCTGCGCCAGAATCTGATTTAAAGAAAGGTTTTTCAGGATAGTTGCTCAGGAAAAACTTGTTGGGCATTTTTAAAACATATCCATTATAGGTTTCTACAGATTGATTAAAACGAGTACGTTGAGTTAATATTTGATTTTCTGTACTTGCTAATTCGTCCTGCAATTTTAAAAAGTTTTGATTCGTTTTTAAATCAGGATATTTTTCCACTGTTACTAATAGTCTTCCTAAAGCACTGGATACGCCGGATTGTGCTTGTTGAAATTCAGCTAATTTTTCGGGAGTAAGGTTAGCCGGATCAATCGTTGTTTGGGTAGCTTTTGCACGAGCGTTTACTACAGCTTCTAAAGTGGATTTTTCAAAGTCAGCAGCTCCTTTGACAGTATTTACAAGATTGCCGATTAAATCACTTCTTCTTTGATAGGCTCCTTCAACATCTGCCCACGATTTGTCAACATTTTGTTTGTACTGTAAAGCCGAGTTTTGATAATTCATGCTTAGCAAAAAGTAACCGCCGATTAATACAGCAATTACAATAATGATAGGAAGTGCTTTTTTCATAGATATTAAGTTATTAAAGTTCTTTTTTAATGTTAATTAAGGTTTGTTTTATAGATTCTAATTTACGGATTATTTCGAAATTATCGACAGATTCTTTGGGTTTGTTTTTCAAATATTCCTTTGCACCATCCAGCGTAAAGCCTCTTTCTTTGACCAAGTGATAAATCAGCGATAGATTTTTGACATCCTGAGGAGTAAACATTCTGTTTCCTTTTGCGTTTTTTTTTGGTTTTAAAATATCAAATTCTTTTTCCCAAAACCGCAAAAGAGATGTGTTTACATCAAAAGCTTTGGCGAGTTCGCCTATGCTGTAATATCGTTTATCTGGTAAATTTAGCTCCATTAGTCTAAAGATTGATTTTCTTGGTTAGCTTCCTGCGATAGTAATTCAAACTCTTTGGCAGAAATTTCGCCGTAATAATAATTAATCGGATTAACTACGTTCCCCTGATAGTGAACTTCGTAATGTAAATGCGGACCAGAACTTCTTCCTGTGCTTCCTGAATATCCGATGATGTCTCCGCGTTTTACCGTTTGTCCTTGTTTAACGTTGTATTTGCTTAAATGCGCATAGCGGGTAAGGTATCCGTATCCGTGATCTATTTCAATTAAATTTCCATATCCGGATAAACGATTATTAGCTCTGATAACCTTGCCGTCGCCGGTAGCATAAATAGGAGTTCCTACGTCAGTAGAGAAATCCATTCCGGCGTGAAATTTTTTGATTTTCGTAAAGGGATCGCTGCGATAACCATAGCCCGAAGCCATGTGTTTTAAGTTTTCGTTTTTAATGGGTTGAATTGCCGGAATAGAAGCTAAAAACTTTTCTTTTCCCTTTGCCAATTCTATAATGTCATCTAACGACCTCGACTGAATAGCTGTTTGTTTAGCAATTTCGTCTACTTTTTCATTAGTTGTGGTCAGTAGAGTCTCATTACTTAACCCTTTAAATGATTTATAGCGATTAATTCCCCCTAAGCCCGATTTTCGCTGTTCTTCCGGAATTGGAGCGGTGTTAAAATATGCCCGGTAAATATCATTGTCTCTCACCTCTAACTCGTCCAATACCTCCGCGATTAAGTCGATTTTTTTGTTTAGGAGCAGATAGTTGGTTTTGAATTCCGTGAGTTCTCTGGACTGCATTTTTTCTTTTGGGGTTTCCAAAATATCAGTATTAATTAAAAAAAATAAAGTCAGAATACCGAAAACAGCAGAAGATAATATAAACAGAATAATATTAGAAATCCGTTTAGAATATCTTGGGCGAATTTTGAGGAACGCTAATTTTTCCGGATCGTAATAATATTTTACCTTAGCCATAATTTTAAAAACACTATTTTTGCACTGAAAATTTTTAAAGTTTTATCAGTGTAAAAAATTGCCAGACAACAAATGTAAAAAATGTTTTTGGTTGTCTCTCATTTTTAAAAAGTATAAAATGTTGTATTTGCTTATTTGATAGCTGATTTAGCTGTTATTTAACAAAAAGAGAAATGAAAAACTGATAATTTGAAAAGATAATAAAGTTTCCAAAGGATATGAAATCACAAGAAATTCGTCAGAAGTTTTTAAGTTTTTTTGAAGAACGCAAACACCTGATAGTACCTTCTGCTCCGATTGTTTTAAAGAACGATCCGACTTTAATGTTTAATAACTCGGGGATGGCTCAGTTTAAAGAGTATTTTTTAGGAAATGCCACACCGAAGAGCAAGCGGATTGCCGACACTCAAAAATGTCTTCGCGTATCAGGAAAACACAACGATTTGGAAGAAGTGGGGATTGATACCTATCACCATACGATGTTTGAAATGCTTGGAAACTGGAGCTTTGGAGATTATTTTAAAAAGGAAGCAATTAACTGGGCATGGGAGTTGCTGACAGAAGTTTATAAAATACCTAAAGATATATTGTATGTAACTGTTTTTGAAGGAAGCAAGGAAGAAAATGTTCCTTTTGATCAGGAAGCCTATGATATCTGGAAAGAGCTAATCGGAGAAGACAGAATTCTTTTAGGCAGTAAAAAGGATAATTTTTGGGAAATGGGGGATCAGGGACCGTGCGGACCTTGTTCGGAAATTCACGTAGATATCCGCTCAGAAGAAGAAAAAGCAGAAATACCGGGACGAGATTTGGTAAATGCAGACCATCCCCAAGTAGTGGAGATATGGAATAATGTATTTATGGAATTTAATCGAAAAGCAGATGGTTCGCTTGAAAAACTGCCGGCGCAACACGTGGATACAGGAATGGGATTTGAAAGGCTTTGCATGGTTTTACAAGGCGTTCAATCTAACTATGACACAGACGTTTTTACGCCTTTAATTGTCAAAGTATCCCAATTGACGGGAGCTAAATACACGATAAAAGCAAACAATGAAGAAGAAGAAAAAGTAAATATAGCAGTGCGGGTTGTTATTGACCACGTTCGGGCGGTAGCGTTTGCTATTGCTGACGGACAACTTCCTTCCAACAACGGTGCGGGCTACGTGATTAGACGTATTTTGCGCAGGGCAATTAGATATGCTTTTACATTTTTGGATAAAAAAGAACCTTTTATTTATGAATTAGTAGAGGTATTAAGTGAGCAAATGGGAGATTTTTTTCCGGAAATTACAGCTCAAAAAGATTTGGTAAAAAACGTTATTAAAGAAGAAGAAGCTTCGTTTTTGAGAACGCTGGAGCAAGGATTGCATTTGCTGGATAACGTGATTGATGAGACGCAAGGTAAAGTTGTTTCAGGAACAAAGGCTTTTGAATTATATGATACTTTTGGATTTCCCATTGATTTGACCGCCTTGATTTTAAGAGAAAGAGGATTGGAATTGGATGAAAAGGGCTTTGAAGATGCAATGGCTGAACAAAAGAACAGGTCGAGAGCGGCTTCAGAAGTATCGACTGATGACTGGACTATTCTTGTCGGAGGTAATGTAGAAACATTTGTAGGTTACGATCAGATTGAAAATGAGGTTAAAATTACGCGATATAGAAAAATAGACAGTAAAAAAGACGGTAAATTGTTTCAGCTTGTTTTGGATGCAACGCCTTTTTATCCGGAAGGAGGAGGGCAGGTTGGAGACAGAGGATTGTTGATTTCTGCTAATGAAACGGTAGAAATTATTGATACCAAAAAAGAAAATAATTTAATTCTGCATATTGTTAAAAAGCTGCCTTCTAATCTGGAGGCTAAATTAGTCGCAAAAGTAGATGCTGATGCCCGCAAACAGTCTATGGCAAATCACTCTGCGACGCACTTACTGCATCAGGCTTTGCGCACAGTATTGGGAACGCATGTAGAGCAAAAGGGATCATTAGTTGCTCCAACGCATTTGCGGTTTGATTTTTCACATTTTGCTAAAGTTTCAGATGAAGAATTACAAGCAGTGGAGGATTTTGTAAACGATCGTATTCACGAACAGCTACCATTGGTAGAAAGGAGAAACATTCCTTTTAATCAGGCTATTGAAGAAGGGGCAATGGCTTTGTTTGGAGAAAAATACGGCGATGAGGTGAGAATGATTCGCTTTGGAGAAAGTGCAGAGCTTTGCGGAGGAACACATGTTCCAAATACAGCTGATATCTGGCAGTTTAAGATTGTGAGTGAAGGGGCTGTAGCAGCCGGAATTCGTCGTATTGAGGCGATTACCAACAAAGCAGCAAAAGATTTTTATAAAAATCAAGAAGAGGTTTTCAAAGAACTGAAAGCAATTCTTAGAAATCCACAGGATACGGTTAAAACAGTGGTTTCTTTACAAGATGAAAATGCTAAGCTTAAAAAGCAGGTAGAATATTTGCTAAAAGAAAAGGCGAAAAATATAAAAGGAGAGCTGAAAGAAAAGATTGAAGAGATAAACGGTATTTCGTTTTTAGCGGTTGAGGTGGATTTGGATCTCGCAGGCACTAAAGATTTAGTTTATGAGTTGGGAAATGAATATTCTAATTTATATGTATTATTAGGCAGTGTAAGCGATGATAAACCGATATTGACCTGTTATGTTTCTAAGGAAGTTGTAGAACAAAAAGGATTGAATGCCGGTCAAATTGTTCGGGAGCTAGGCAAGTATATTCAGGGAGGCGGAGGCGGTCAGCCTTTTTTTGCAACTGCAGGAGGTAAAAATCCGGCTGGAATTGCAGAAGCAGTCGCTCATGCAAAAGATTATTTAAAATAGATTGTGATTATAAAAAAGGTTCTCGTCTGAGAATCTTTTTTAATTTTAAAGGAAATAAAATTCAAATATGAAATTCAGTACTGTTGTTCCTATATCCAAATTACCCAAGCAGCTGACTTATGAAGATAAGGTTTTGTCTTTGGGTTCGTGTTTTGCTGTTAATATAGGAAAGAAGTTTAAGCAATTTCAATTTCAAAATGTTGTCAATCCGTTTGGCATACTTTTTCATCCCAAAGCAATTGAGCAGATAGTAGAGTACGCTTATTCTGGATATGAGTTTTCTGAGAAGGACGTATTTTGTCATAATGAGATATGGAGTTGTTTTGCTGTTCATTCAGATATGAATGAATTAGAAGAGGAAGATATAATTACTAAACTTAATATTAAGCTATTTGATCTGCAGGCAGCTTTAAAAGAATCTTCGTTACTGATTTTAACTTTTGGAACAGCTTGGGTGTATGAATACTGTCAAACTGGAGAGATAGTAGCTAATTGTCATAAAGTGCCTCAGTCAGAATTTGTTAAACGCTTGTTGAACTATGATGAGATCGTAGAAAGTTACTTGAGAATTATCTATTTAGTAAAAGAGCTCAATCCTAACATTCAAATTATGTTTACTTTATCTCCAGTACGGCATATTAAAGATGGTATTGTAGAAAATCAACGAAGTAAAGCCTTATTGCATGCGGCAATGCAGGATGTTTTGGAGCAGTTAAAGGGTACAGAACTTTTTTATTTTCCATCGTACGAAATTATGATGGATGAGTTAAGGGATTATCGATTTTATAAAGCAGATATGCTGCATCCCAATGAGATTGCGATTGATTATATCTGGGAAAAGTTTGTGGAAAACTGCATTGCTGAGGATTCCATTTCTGTCATGAAAAAAGTAGATGAAGTTCAGAAAGGTCTAAATCACCGCCCTTTTAATCCTACTGCAACACAGCACTTGAATTTTTTAGATACACTAATAGAAAAAATTGATTTTTTATTGGAGAAATATCCTTTTATGAGTTTCAGATAAAGAAATAAAAAAAGCTCATCTTGTTACAAAGGTGAGCTTTTTAAGGATATTTTGATTGAATTATTACATATTAATGATACTAATGCCATCTTTTATTAGATGAGTGACTTCAGGTCTGTTGGATTGAAGTGCTGTTAAGTGATCGAATGCATTTTTATATAGCTCCGTTTTATTATCTCTTTTTGCCAATTCTAAAATTTCAACAGAAAGCAGCCAGTCTGCGGGGTATTCCGTAATTAACAAGTTTAGTACTTTCTCTAAATTAATGTCTTTATCATCTTCTCGATATGCTCTGATATCTGCATATAGATTTTCTAATTTCAGTTTGCGTTCGTCTCGTTTAGCTTTAATGGTTTTTGAAGAAGGAACGTGGGTAATTAAGTCAAAGCTATTGTAATCAGCGGGTCCGGAAAAAGCCGATACTATTTTTGCTCCTACCGCCATATCGTATATTCCCCAGTCAGGTCGAAATAATATTTCATTACCGTGTTTTACGGTGCAGTCTTTAAAGCTGATCAATATAATTTTGCCCTGAATATTTCGGGTTCCTGTAATAATAGTTCCCGATACTATAATGTCTCCTTCAAATTCCAAATCTACATGTTTATCTTCATATATGGAATAGGCTTTTAAGTCTTTTGGACTCATGTCCTCAATAGCAAGATTAATGTCTTTCAATTTGCCAATTACCGTTCCGTATCCATCTGCATGTGTTTTTGTGCTATGCCCTACCAATTCCTTTTCTCTATAAGCTAAAGCAGTTTTTCCGGTAGTTTGAATATATACTGGCTTTCCTTCGCTTTCAATGACGTTCGTAAAAACACCAGAAATTTGCAATCCTGTATTTAATTCAACTGTTCCTAAAGCATTGGAGTGAATTAGTTTTTTAACGCCTTCTAATTTTCCAGTTCGCAAAGCCATTTTATTAGCAAAATTTTCCAAAACCTCGTTGAGATAGGCAAAATCAGGCGTTACAAATAGTTGGGGCTGCGGTTTGGTGATGTCAAATTCTTGTTGAGCCGCATTTATAGTATAAGGCAGTTTTTTAACGTTTTCGGTCATACACCACGTACTTTCTCCAATCGAAGAAAGCAAACCGGCACCATATATTTTTGGATTTTCAACTGTACCTATCAATCCGTACTCCACGGTCCACCAATGTAGATTTCTGATTAAAGCCATTTCTGAGGGCTCGTCTGTATTTTGTTGAAGATAATCAACTTGATCTTGTGCTTTTTGAATTTCTTCGGGATCTACACCTTCTGCTTCTTTTAATATTGATAACAGGCGGATGGCTTCATATATTTCGTAATCTCTGGCAGAGGAAATGGCTTTACAGCCAATTTCGCCAAACCGTCTGAGATATTCTGCATATTCAGGATTGGCTATAATGGGAGCGTGTCCCGCTCCTTCGTGAATTATATCTGGAGCCGGAGTATATTCTATATTTTCTAATTGTCGAATATCTGAAGCAATAACTAATACTTTGTAAGCTTGAAATTCCATAAAAGCGTTGGGAGGAATAAATCCGTCAACAGCTACTGCAGCCCATCCTATTTCTTTAAGAATTCGATTCATTCCATACATACTTGGAATGTTCTCTATAGATATTCCTGTTTTTTTAAGCCCGTCTAGATAAGAATTATGAGCAACTTTGGAAAGATAATCTACATTTTTTCGCATAACATATCTCCAAACCGCTTGATTAATAGGAGTGTAATCTTCATAATTCTGCGGTTTGATAAATTGTTTTAAATGCTTGGGCAATTTATCAATTAGTTCATTACTTTCATATTCCTTTAGTTTCATGGTGTTTGTATGTATTTATTTTGAGTAAATATAAGAAAAAATAATGATTTGCTTTTTTTGCTTCAAAAATGTACACAATATATAGTGTCTGTATATTTGTTTCCTTTTGATAAATATATAAGGTAACCAGATCTTAGCGTGATATATTTTGTCTTTTATTTTTTTGAATACTGTAAAAATTGATTGTATTGGTTGTTTAATGAAAAGGCTAATTGTTTTTTTGTTGATTGATTTATGTTCATAATGAGTTATTTGTGTTCTTTTTAAAGAAAATTTTAACCAAAGTTTTTGTCGGTTAAAAAAATGTTTCTATATTGCACAACAATTATTAACTAATTAAAGCAAACGTTTATGAAGAAATTATTTATGTTTTTGGCTGTAGCGGGATTGGCTACATTCGGAGTTTCTTGCAGCAGTAGTGATGATAGTAATCCAGGAAAAGATGATGATAATCCAGGAGGGGTTAAAACATTAGCACTATCTGCAGACAAGTCTTCGGTTAAAGAAGGAGAATCTGTTACTTTTACAGTAAAGGTAGGGGATAAAGCAGAAGCAGGAGCAGAGTTGTACATTGGGACAGACAAAATCTCTAATCCTCACACATTTGATGCAGCAGGAGAATATAAAGTTGTAGCAAAAAAAGAAGGGTTTAAAGACAGTAATGTTGTAACTGTTAAAGTAACTAAAGAAGGTGAGCCAGGTACTGAAACTTTAGTTTTAAAAGCGGTTCCAGCTACTGTATCAGTAGGTGGGACGGTTAACTTTACAGTACAAGTTGGAAGTCAGTTTATTGCCGATGCGACAATTAAATTAAATGGGGAAACAGTATCTAATCCTTGGACTGCTACAGAAGCAGGGACTTTTAAATTTAAAGCTTCTAAAGAAGGATATGAAAGCAGTAATGAGGTTACTGTAACTGTTGAAGAGGTTGTAGTTCCTGAAGGAAACTTTATCCAAGTAGGAAATGATACTTACAATATCGATAGTGCAGATTTAGGAGTGTTTACAAATGCTAATAATGAAGCGATTCTTTATACAGCAGGTGAAGGAGAAGATAGTTTCGACTATGTTATCTTCAGATTGTATGGTAATATAGAAGGTACTGAAGGAGAAGAATATGGTTCTTTAACAATGGCTGTTGTTATACCGGAAGGGACTACTCAACTTTTATGGCCTCAGGATGCTCCTGAAGGAGATGTATTACTAGTGAACTCATTTGTAGTGAGAGAGGGAGGTATTATAGCTCAAACGGGAGAGAATGAAAACTTTACAGCTTCTTTAGGATGGGGTGATAAAGCTGGGCAAACAACTCCTGGACAAGTAATGTTTGAAGTTGCAGCTGAAGAATTTTCAATGGAATATGAAGGAGAATATGAAGGATTATATGCGATTCCTCAATCTGGAGGATCGACAATTGCTAAAACAAAAGGTGTTGTTAAATTAAATAAAGCGGTTTCGGTTAAAAGTTTAGCTAGATAATATTTTAAAAACACACAAACAAAGCCTAGAAAAGTCAATACGAATTGTTTTCGTATTGACTTTTTTAAATCTCCCTTTTTTAATTGAAAATTTATATCTTCAAAATAATTTTTTTAATACTTTCCGATTTACCCATAAAGTAGTAATGTATTATAGGGGTTCCTGCTTTTATCAACTCTCTTGATTGCTGAGCACACCATTCAATACCGATCTCGCGGATGGCAGCGTTGTCTTTTGCTTGAGTATTCTGGTAAATCAACTTTAAAACGTTGAGGTAATAGATTGAGTTGGCTTAAGGTAGCTAAAGGCTTTAGTCCTGGGATAATCGGCACATCAATACCTATAGCTCTGCATCTATCTACAAAATCAAAAAACTTTTGGTTGTCAAAAAACATTTGAGTAATGATGTAATCGGCACCGGCATCTACTTTTTGTTTCAAATATTTAAGATCAATATCTAAATTAGGTGCCTCCATATGCTTTTCAGGATATACTTGCATTGTAAATGGCTGCAGGAATATTTCCTTTGGAAATGGAAACCATGACCACAGAAGAGGAATACTGTGCCAAGAAAATACGCCCAACCAAATCAATTCATAGCCGTTATTGACGAACAAGAGACGAGCTGCCAAAACAATGAGAGGAACAAACAAAAAGGTGGTTAACTGAACAATAATGTGCATTTTCCAATTAGAAAGCCCTGCCTTTAGTATCTAAACACTTAAACGTAAGTCATAAAAAAAGTAAATCAGCGATATGCTTCCACTCGCAATTTTCTCCACTGAAATGGATTCTTTGATCATCCCAGCCTGAGATAAAAAATAGGGCATCAGAATAATCACTCCTATCATCATCAGGAAACCGTCGAAACCTGCTTCTTCAATACTTTTAATAGCTTATTCAAACTGCTTTTCTTTATTTTTCTGTTGATGCCACAATATTTTTCAAGGAATATATTGGAATTAAACCCCAAATTCTTTGCGTATAATTTCAGCTCCCGCACTTAAAGCTTCGAGTTTACCTCTTGCCACGTTTCTGGATAGCGGTGCCATTCCACAGTTTGTTGAAGGGTAAAGATTTTCAATATCTACAAACTGCAGAGCTTTACGTAGTGTATCAGCTACTTCTTCTGGAGTTTCAATGGTGTTGGTTGCCACATCAATAGCTCCCACCATTATTTTTTTGCCACGAACGAGTTCCATTAAATCTAAAGGCACATTGGAATTTTGGCATTCTAATGATACCACGTCAATTTTAGATTTTTGAATTTTAGGGAAAATCTCTTCATATTGTCTCCACTCGGAACCCAATGTTTTTTTCCAGTCATTGTTGGCTTTAATTCCATATCCGTAGCAAATATGTACGGCGGTTTCGCAGTTTAATCCTTCTACAGCTCTTTCCAAAGCTGCCATTCCCCAATCGTTTACTTCATCAAAGAATACATTAAATGCAGGTTCATCAAACTGGATAATATCTACCCCTGCATCCTGCAGTTCTCTTGCTTCTTCATTGAGGGCTTTTGCAAATTCCCAAGCCAGTTTCTCCCGACTTTTGTAATGGTCATCGTACAAGGTATCTACCATGGTCAATGGTCCTGGTAAAGCCCATTTTATACGCTTATCGGTCTGTTTACGTAAAAATTTAGCATCTTCAACAAAGACGACTTTTTGACGGGCAACATCACCTACAACTACTGGAACACTTGCATCATAACGGTTACGGATTCTTACCGTTTTACGGTTTTCAAAATCTACACCAGACAAATGTTCGATAAAAGTAGTTACGAAATGTTGGCGTGTTTGTTCGCCATCGCAGATGATATCCAGCCCAGCCAATTGTTGTTCCTGCAAGGCGATACGCAAAGCATCTTCTTTTCCTTCCAATAACTGATTGCCGTCTAATTTCCAGGGTGACCATAATTTCTCGGGTGGTGCCAACCAGGCAGGTTTGGGTAAACTTCCCACAATTGAGGTAGGTAATAAGAATCTATCCATTATAAAGTAATTTTAATTTGTTGTATTAATTAAAGAGCAAAATTGGCAGACCATTGCTCAAGAATATCCTGGTAAGGTTTTATGAAATGCTCTTTACAATATTTACCCTGTTCAATGGCCAGTCGGCTACGTTCTTCACGGTCATACTCCACTCGAGTCAGTGAATAATCTTCATGTTTGAGATTAGGCTGATAGATTTTACCAGCCACTGAATTTGCATTATAAATTTCTGGGCGATAGATCTTCTGGAAAGTCTCCATGGTGCTGATGGAGCTGATCAGTCCAAGATCAGTATAATCAGTAAGCAAATCTCCGCCATGATAAAAAGCCATCGGCGCCACACTGTTTGCTGGCATGAAAAAACGAACTTTTAAGCCCATTTTAGAGAAATATTCATCCGTAAGAGAATACGCATCCTGCACATACTCGAAGCCCAGAACCGGATGATGAAACTCGGTGCGGGTATATGTTTTGTTGCTTGATACACTTAGGCAGATAATTGGTGATTGCTTAAAGTGCTCTTTATAAGTGTCTGAATTCACAAAGCACTTGTATAGTTTTCCATGCAGATCACCAAAACAATCAGGAATACTAAAATCAGGTTTATCTTTATTGTACTCGATCAATAAAACGCTGAAATCGTAATCACGGATATAAGATGAGAAATTGTTACCTGCAACACCTTCGATCTGAAGGTCTGTCTTACGATCTAAAATATTCGTCTTCAATACTTCCATCATCGGCAGATTATCAATACTAGTATTAGTATCAATACTCATCGTCACAGTCATGATTTCAAGTTCTACAAGGTAACGATTACCTTTATCATTATCCGCATGAGCCAAAGAATTGAATCGATTGTTAATCATATTTAAGGCATTACGTAAGTTTTGCTGACGATTAGCTCCTCTTGCCAGATTGGCAAAATTGGTTGTCAGGCGTGTATTGCTTGCCGGGTGATAGTTTTCATCTAAACAAGTGCTCTTTAGTGTGAACGTAAAATCATTAATATTGGTGCTATGGATTTTTTTCATGTATTTCTTTATTATTATTATTATTATTATTATTATTTGGTTTTTTGATATAATCACTTGTATTTATCTTATCTAAGTGTTTTTGTATTGAAAATTTTAAAATTTCTAAAACACTCTAAATCTTCGACAAAATACTTCGACATTGGTTCGGCTTCGATAGAGTTGAATATTCCTTGAATATTTTCCCTTTTAACGGCGGTAGTATCTCAAAAGAGAATTGTGTTTTACCGTTTTCTTTTTGGATGTGTTCTGTTACTTTCATGATTCGTTAGTCCTTAATTTGTTGTTTTTGAGCTGAGTTGGGAGATAACTATCGCTCAACTTCTTCTATTGGCGTAGTCTTCTAATTAACCTTGTTCTATTTTTCCCAATCCAAAGTATCTACTCTGTGGATAGGCGAATTAGTAACCAGAGACTGCAGCGGCATCGAGTACTAATGTTCGTTGTTTTAATAGGCTTCTGATATCAGTATGTATAAGTATTGTTGACATAATTTATTTAATCATTCTTCATTGGTGTGTAAAACAGGGTTATTGTTGTGTAATAGTTAACGCTTGTTCTAAGTCACGGATAATATCTCTCGTATTTTCTAATCCTACAGATAGGCGAATCAGGTTGTCTGTGATACCTGTAGCTATTTTTTCTTCTGCAGGAACTTTACTATGTGTGGTAGAAGCAGGGTGTGTAACGATGGTTCTACTATCTCCAAGGTTAGCTGAGCGACTGCATAACTGTAAGGCATTTAAGAATGCTCTACCTGCATCAAGTCCTCCTTTTATTCCGAAGGCGATAATATTACCTCCTTGCTTCATTTGTTTTTTTGCTATTTCATACTGTGGATGGCTTGGTAAGAAAGGATAACGAACAAATTCTATTTGCGGATGACTTTCAAGAAAATGAGCTATCTTAAGTGCATTTTGGCAATGCTTATCAACACGAACTGCAAGTGTTTCAATGCTTTTGGATAATACCCAAGCGTCAAAAGCAGACATGGAAGAGCCTATTGTACGAGAAAAAAAATATATTTTTCGGATTAAATCTTTCTTTCCGACAGCAATGCCACCACAAACTCTTCCTTGACCATCTATTAGCTTGGTAGTGGAATGTACAACGATATCTGCACAAAAATCGGTTGGGTTTTGCAAATAAGGTGTTGCAAAAGTGTTATCAACTACAAAAATCAAATTATACTTTCGGGCAACTTCTCCCAAATAACTTAAATCAAGCACATCAACCCCTGGATTGGTAGGGGTTTCAACAAATAATATCTTAGTGTTAGGCTGAATTAAAACTTCTATTTTATCTATTGATTTAGCCTCGAAATAAGATGTATCCACACCCCATTCAGGCAAAATAGTAGACAAGATAGTTCGCGATGAACCAAAAATATTCAAGCAAGATACGATATGGTCGCCGGGCTTAATTAATGGAAAAATACTGCCAAAAATTGCAGCCATGCCAGTAGAAAAACTATATCCAGCCTCAGCTTTTTCTATTAAACATAGTTTTTCAACCAATTCGGTTTGATTAGGGTTGCTAAATCGGGTATAGGAAAATTTGTCAACTTCTTCCGCAAACACCGCCTTCATTTCTTCGGCGTTGTCAAATACAAAGCTTGAAGTGAGATACAAAGGGGTTGTGTGCTCGTTATACTGACTTCGTTGACATTGTGTTCGTATTGCTTGGGTTTCAAAACAGCAATCATTAGGGTTGTCTGATGTAATCATATCTAAAGTTATTTTTATTATTTATTTGCTAATCGGAGAATATCCCCAAACACTCCACGTGCTGTAACAGATGCTCCAGCTCCAGCTCCTTGGATAATGATAGGATTGTCGCCATAGCTCTCTGTGTATATCTCGAATATACTGTCTGAACCTTTTAGTTGTCCTAATGCTGAGCTAGTCGGTACTTCGATTAGCTTCGTTTCTAATACTCCTTTGTCTTCTTGTAAGTCACCTGATAGTTCTCCTACATAGCGAAGTACTGTATCTGGTGCTAAGCCTTGTTTTATCTTATCGAAATAAGGGTTTAGCTTCTCTAAACTGTTTAAGAACGTTGGTGTATCCACAGCTTGTAAGTCTGTTGGAATTAGGTTTTGAATGTTTATTTCTTCAAACTCATTCTGTAGGTCTAACTCACGAGCAAGGATTAGTAACTTACGTCCTACATCATTACCTGATAAGTCTTCACGAGGATCTGGCTCTGTATATCCTTTCTCTATTGCTTCTTTCAGTACTTCACTGAATGGTCTGTCTTGGATAGAGTAGTTGTTGAAGATGTAGCTTAGACTTCCTGAGAACACTCCTTTTATCTTCGTGATATTTTCTCCTGATAAGTGAAGTAGTTTAATCGTATCAATCAATGGTAAACCTGCACCTACGTTTGTTTCGTAGAGATATTCTTTGTGGTTTGCCTTTAATGTTTGACGAAGCTCTTTGTAGAAGCTATAAGAGATAGTGTTTGCTATCTTATTCGATGAGATAAGGTCAAAACCATTCTCTACTAATGGAATATAATTCTTGATAAACTCACCTGAAGCTGTATTATCTATCGCTATTAAGTTCTCTAAGTGATTAGCATTCGCATAGTCGATTACTTCTTGAATAGTATAAGCAACACTTTTTTCTTTTAGATCTTCTCTCCAGTTACAGTTAATACCTCCATCGTTTAGCAATACTTTTCTTGAGTTACCAATGGCGAAGATGTTAAGAGCTATATTCTTTTTGCCTTCTATAGATTGAGCCGAGTGTAAGATCTGGTCGATTAAAGTTCCTCCTACTAATCCGTGTCCGAATACAGCGATGTTTATCTTCTTCGCGATACCGAATATCTGTCCATGGATGACATTTAATGCTTTCTTTGCTTCTTCTTTACGAACAACTAAGCTTACGTTCTTTCCTGTTACCGTATTGTTGAATAGAATAGGAACGATCTTATTCTTCACTAATGCAGCATAAGGCTTGTCAAATGTGCTTAGGTTTTGACCGATGATAGAGATCACTGCTATATCTCGGATGATAGAGATACTGTTCACATCACGCGTATAGAAATCATTAGAGAACTCTCTATTTAGAGCTTCTGCTGCTTTATCAGCATCTTTCTCTTCTACGATAAAACCTAATCCACGTTCTGAAGAACCCTGAGAGATAACACCTACGCTAATTCCTTCATTTGCTAATGCTGAAAATACACGTGCATCAACTCCTACGATACCTAATAATCCACGTCCTTCAAACTGTATTAAGGCAACATTAGACTGTACAGAAAGAGACTTGATTCCTTTAGCAGTAGTCTTGTTAGAGATTAATGTTCCTTTGTTATCTGGGTTTAATGTATTCAAGATACGCAGAGGAATATTGTTTTCTACCAGAGGTAATATCGTTTTGGCATGTAAGATAGAAGCTCCGAAGTTGGCTAACTCATTTGCTTCATCGAAGTGAAGTTCTTCTATCTTTTGGGCGTTCTTTACCCAATCTGGATTAGCAGTATAGATACCGTCTACGTGAGTATAGTTTTGCAATTCATCTGCTTGGATAAAATTAGCTAATAGAGCTGCTGAGTAGTTACTACCATTGCGACCTAGTGTAGTCGTTTCCCCTTTTTCAGTTGCACCGATAAATCCTGTTACTACTGCAATAGTCCCTTTGTCTAAGGTAGCAAAGTAAGCTTGTGTTTTCTTTTTCGATACTTCATCTAATGCTTGTGCACTACCGAAGTTGTTATCTGTGATAAAGAATTGACGGCTATCTACAGCAATGGCTTTTATCCCTTTGGCATTTAACTGAGCAGCTAATATCTTACTTGATATTAATTCTCCTTGTGCTAATACTTGGTCTTTAATTTTTAACCCGTAGTCTTCAATTAAAGAAACTCCTTCGTATAATTTGCTCAATACTTCTATTTCTGTATGTATATCTGCTTCGTTGTGATATGCTCTGCTTTTGAACGCTTCAAAAGCAGTTGTATAATCTTGTTTAGTCTTTGCTAAGTCTAATATATTCTCTAAGGTATCTGTCGTATCTCCGATAGCAGAAACTACTATGGTAATAGGTCCTTCGTTTACCTTTGTCTTAATGATATTGATTACGTTGTCAAAAGCTTGCCCTGATGCAAGAGACTTTCCTCCAAACTTTACTATTTTCATGATGTGCTGATTTTAGAATAATGGTTTTAATAAATTGTTTAATTGCTCGTATTCAATTAAGAAGGCATCGTGGCCGTGTATTGATTGAATCTCTTGGTATGTAATGTGTTTGCAACAGTCCTTTAATAAAGCGACTGTCTGTTCTTGTTCTTTGTTTGTGAACATATAATCTGTATCTACTGCTATACAGTGTATTTGTGCACTTGTTAGTTGAGCAAAAGCCTTTAGACTATCTTGTGTCTGTTCTTGACCTATTGTTTTGAGCAGGTGATTCATTAGCTTGTAAGCTTGTAGCTTAAATCGACCTTCTAAAGCCTGCCCATGATATTTAAGCCAACTCTCTATCGCATATTGGTTTTCACTTTCTTTATACCCATTGGCGAACTTCTGTTGGAGCGATGCAGGAGTGCGGTAGAGTAACATAGCGTGCATACGAGCGTCTTCTATCGGCTTTGATGAGTTGTTCAGTATGCTGTCTTGTACTAAGGCATTACCTATTAACCAATCTGATGCTTTACAACTTGTTGCGATAGGGATTAAATGATCTACTACCGTCGGTCTTATAAAAGCTAACTCCCATGCAATACTTCCTCCTAAGCTTCCTCCGATGATCGCGTAAAGGTGACTTACGTGTAATCGGTCTAAGGCTTTCCAAAACACTTCAGCGATAACTTTAGTCGTTAGGGCTTTATAATCATGGATGAGGTGTGTCTCTTGTTGGTTATAGCCATTGCCTGGGATATCAAAAGCGATAACGGTGTATTTGTTGAGATCGATTACTTTGTGATAACCCACTAAGCTATTCCACCAGCCGTTGTCTCCAGCTACTTGACTATTTCCTGTCAAAGCATGGTTAACCAATACGATAGGAGCACTGTGTAAAGGTTGTCCCACTACTTGATAGGTGAAGTGAAAAGTATGTGTACTTCCGTTTGGTAGTGTGTGATTAGTGATTGTTATTTCTTGTAAGCGACTCATGGTATTCTATTGTTATTTATTGTGCTAATGCTTGTTTGATATCTTCTATTAAATCTTCTGTTTCTTCTAATCCTATAGATAGTCGTATTAGACTTTCTGTTATCCCAGCTTGTATTTTAGTCTCTTTAGGTACGGAGCCATGAGACATTTCAAAGGGATAATTGCTCAAGCTCTTTATACCTCCTAAACCTTCTGTTAGGGTAAAGAGCTTTAAACTCTGTATGACTTGTAAGGCAGTTTCTCTCGTATTCTCTTTTAGATCAAAGCTGATGACTCCCCCGAAATACTTTTGTTGCTTCTTAGCAAGTTCATGCCCTTCATGACTTTTTAATCCTGGATAATATATCTTGTCTATCTTCGGATGCGTGCTGAGGTATTCTGCGATCTGGACAGCATTCTCAGAATAACCTTTATATCTCAACAAGAGTGTTTCAATACCCCTGATGGTTAAGAAGCTATCGAAGGGACTTAGTATAGCTCCTGTTGAGTTTTGGTGAAACTTAATGACCTTTCCGATTTCTTCTGTTTTGGTTATTACTAATCCTGCTACTACATCAGAATGCCCTGCTATATACTTTGTAGCACTGTGTACCACGATATCAGCACCTAAGTCTAACGGCTTTTGCGCTATCGGGGTAGCGAAGGTGTTATCTACGCATACCCATACGTTATGTTGCTTAGCGATACTCGTGATAGCTTGTATATCTGATATACGCAGTGTAGGGTTAGTAGGACTTTCTATCCATATCAATTTTGTTTTGTCATTGATTGCTTTCTCTACATTAGCGGCTACTGTTGTATCTACATAATGAGTCTTGATCCCAAACTTTGCATACACCTCATTCAATAGCCTATAGGTACCACCGTATATATTAGCTACTGCGATTACTTCATCTCCTTGACTCAGTGTTTTAAATACAGCATCTATTGCGGCAAGTCCACTTCCAAAAGCAAACCCCTTTGCACCGTTCTCTAAAGAAGAAACTAATTCTTCAAGGGCTTGACGAGTAGGATTGTTGGTACGTGTGTAGTCAAATCCTTTGTTTATCCCTGGTGCTTCTTGAGCGAATGTCGTAGTCTGATAGATCGGTACGGCGATGGCTCCTGTGTGTGGGTCTATCGGAATATGTTTTAGTATATCTGTTTGGGTACTCATCTTATAATGTTTTAAATACGTTAGCTAAATCAGCTTTTAAATCTTCAATGTTTTCTATTCCTACTGATAGTCTGATTAAGTCAGGTGCTACTCCTGTTGCTTTCTGTTCAGCCACACTTAATTGTTGATGTGTAGTAGAAGCAGGGTGGATGATTAATGACTTGGTATCTCCGATGTTTGCAAGTAGTGAGAATAGTTTTGTCTCGTTCGCTACTGTCTTCGCTGCTTCAAATCCTTTTTTCAATCCGAATGTTACCACTCCACTTTGTCCTTTAGGCAAGTACTCTTTTGCTAAGTCGTGGTAAGGGCTTGATTTTAGTCCAGGATAGTTTACCCATGCTACAGCATCTTGTTTCTCTAACCACTCTGCTAATGCAAGAGCATTCTCACTGTGCTTTTGGATACGGATAGGCAATGTCTCTAATCCTTGGATGATTTGGAAAGCATTGAATGGGCTAAGTGCTGCACCTAAATCTCTTAATCCTTCTACTCTTATCTTAGCGATGAAAGCGGCATTACCTAATGCTTGGTGATATATTAGTCCGTGGTATCCTGGTGATGGTTCTGTGAACTCTGGGAATCTACCACTTGACCAATCAAATGTCCCTGCATCGATAATCGCCCCACCTAGAGAAGTACCATTACCTGTGATATACTTAGTCAGCGAGTGTACTACGATATTAGCTCCATATTCGATTGGATTAAGTAGAGCAGGAGAGGCAACAGTGTTATCTACGATGAAAGGTATTTTAAACTCTTGTGCAATCTTAGCTACTGCTTTTAGGTTAATGATGTCTAACTTAGGATTACCTAAACTCTCTACGAATATTGCTTTTGTGTTCTCTTGAATATTTGTTCTGAAGTTCTCTACATCAGATGGATCTACGAAAGTGGTGTTGATACCGAATCTTGGAAGAGTAACATTAAATAAGTTATAAGTCCCTCCGTATAAGCTATTAGATGATACGATGTGGTCTCCTGCTTTTAATAATGTTAAGAACGTTGTAGAGATAGCAGATGCTCCTGATGCTGTTACTACTGCTCCGATACCTCCCTCAAGTGCTGCTAGGCGTTGTTCTAAGATATCGTTAGTAGGGTTGTTTAATCTTGTATAGATATACGCTGGGATAGACAGGTTAAAAGCTCCTGCTGCATGATCAGCATTTTCGAATACATACGATGATGTCTGATAGATAGGCACTGCTCTTGTTCCTGCTGTAGATTGTACATTGTGTCCTGCGTGTAATGCTTGTGTTGAAAAATTTAGATTGCTCATGGTTATATTTTTTAATGTTTTAGTTACTTGTTTTTTATTTTCTCAGTACTTAACCCTACTGAGTAAAGGGCATAAAAAAAGTCCTTTCGGCATTGCCAAAAGGACTTCAAGTATTTTAATCTCTTTGTTTAGATTATAACTAACTCGTTGACTTTAGGCAATAGGGCGTCGTGAACATCATCATGTTCATCATCATCATTGCCATCATCATTGTGTTAGTATTGAAAATCATGGTATTTATATTTATCTAATTATATACTGTTTGGTTTGGTGTAAAAAAAAAGCCCTCGCTATTGCAAGGGCTTTATATATGTTATTTAGAATTTAAGTTTATGCAAATAACAAGCCCTGCGGATTTCTCCACATCATCATTGTCATCATCATTGTATAAACTGTATTCATTTTTTCTTCTTTGTTTTCGTTGGTACAAATATCATTAATTTATTTTGGAATAAACAAAATAAAAGTAACTTTTTTTATAATTTTAAATAAAAATCTCTCACAAGTGCCTCAAATGCTGGGGTGTACTGATGTCTCTCTACTTCGATAGTTAGCTCATCTAAGGGGATTTTCTCTACTAATTGACGTGAAAAAGCAATTAAGCTACGTTTGATTTCAGCTTGTTCGTTCCCTCGAACGCGAGTTACCTTGAATGGATAGATACCAAACTCGGTTGCTAATCGCATTAGTGCCTCTTCTTCTTTGGCTGGAATAATTACACTAAACACTCCTTTCTCAGACAAGAAATATTCTACTGCCTCAATTAATAAATCAAAAGGCATTGCATCCTGAAAACGAGCAGTATCTCTCTGCTTATCATTCGTGTGATAATCTTCACTATAGAAAGGTGGATTAGAGATAATTAGATCATATTCTTCTTCCATTTCATTTGCGAAGGTCTCTAAATCGGCATGGTAGCAGAATAGTCTATCACCCCAAGGGCTGTTCTCAAAGTTCTCTACAGCTTGCTCATGTGCGTTTTCATCTATTTCTACTCCATCTATCTGCTCTGCGCCTGTACGCTGTGCCATCATTAGAGCTAGCAGTCCTGTGCCTGATCCTATGTCTAACACATTGTAAGGATTATTGTCTATCGGTGTCCATGCTCCTAATAGTACTCCATCCGTACCTACCTTCATCGCACATTTATCCTGCTGTATCGTAAACTGTTTAAATTGAAACATACCTAACCTTTAAAAAACGAAATAAAGATGATAATATAAAATAGCAGCCTTAGTGATTTTGGATTCAAAATTTTATAAATACAGGTCAACTAATCCCTCGGGGATGTCCAGTATTAATTTTTTGCTGTCGCGATCTACTAAATAGATAAAAGCATCGATCATAGGAATTAAAATTTCAACTCCATGTAAGTCGATGATAAACAGAGGTTGTGAAACACTGTCATTAATAGAACTGAGTTTTCCTATATATTTTTTGTTGATATCGAATACATTAAATCCAATGACTTCATGATAATAAAATTTGTTGCCATCAAGTTTCGGTAACATAGATAATGGCAGATAAAGCTCACAACCAAGTAAACTGTCAGCTTCTTCTTCAGAGTCACAATCTTCAAACCGAACTCTCAAAAAATCGTTTTTATGTAAAAAAGCGTGTGTAATAAAAAAAGGAACCAGTTGTCCGTTGAATTCAACGAATACTGATTCCAGATTTTCGTATAACTCGGGTTCGTCAGTATCTAAATAAACCAATACTTCCCCTTTAAAGCTAAATTTTTTTGCGATTTTGCCTAAATAGAAACAATCTTTTTTATGCATATCGCTGTTAGATTAAGCTTGAGTTTCTTCGTTGTTTTCTTCTGTTGATTCAACAGTTTCTTCTGCATTAGCAGTCTCTGCTTTTGCTTCCTGAGCAGCGGCAGCGCGTTTTGCACTAACTTCTTTTTCAGCAGCAATTTGTTTTGCTCTTTCAGCAGCTTTTGAAGAAGATAAACCTTCTGCTTTAGAGTTGATTTTAGCAGCTTTTTCTTCTAACCAAGCTGTAAATTTAGCATCAGCTTGTTCTTGCGTTAAGGCACCTTTTCTAACTCCCCCTTGCAAGTGGTGTTTTAGCATCGCTCCTTTATAAGAAAGCAATGTTCTCGCAGTATCTGTTGGTTGTGCGCCATTGTCTAGCCATTTTACAGCTGAATCAACATCGATATCAACAGTTGCAGGGTTAGTATTAGGATTGTAAGTACCAATTTTTTCTAAGTATTTACCATCTCTTTTAGCGCGTGAATCAGCAGCTACTACCCAATAAAAAGGTTTTCCTTTTTTACCGTGTCTTTGTAGTCTAATTTTTACAGACATATTTTATTAATTTATTTGAGGTACCCGACCTCGGTTAAAAATTTTTGCAAATATAATTCTTTTTATTAAAAAACAACTAAGTATACTTCAATTAAAAAATTTAAATGTTAAAGGTTAAAATTATATTAAAAAAAGTTTTTTTCATCGACAAAAAAATCTATTTTTGCCTAATAGAACATTAAAAAGGAGTTAGTTGCTATGAAAAAAATATTTGGAATACTTGCAGTTGCTTTAGCTTTTGTAGCGTGTGAAAACGATGTTAAATTTGCAACACCTGGAATGCATGCTCAAATGACCCTTGATGCAATTACAGATACTACCGCTTTAAAACAATCTTCATATAGTAGATTTATGGAGTATCGACCTCAGGATTTTAAAGCCTTAGTTGTTAGTGGGAAGGGGTTAGTCATAGAAGCTGTAACGGATTCTACAAAACTAATGATTACAGTTCCTGAATACGAATTTGGAACCAAATATGAATTTGATAAAACTAAAGGGATATTAGCAGAATATTTTTTATTAGATGACGAAGAAGAAGTGATTGGATCATATGGTACAGACATACTCGGAAAAGATGATAAAGAGATAGAGAAACCGGGATTTATAATTTTTGATGTGGAAGAAAAACAAGTGCCGGGAAGTATTTCCGGAAGATTTGTTATTAATATGAATGCATCTATGCTTCCGCCAGACTTGATGGAGATAGAAGGAGAGATAGTTCCTGTACCTGAAGATTTAGAAGAGGGAGAGCCTCTTCCCTTTGATGGAATATTAGTAAAAAAATACGTTGATAAAAAGTCTTTCCAAGATGGAGTGTTTTTTAGAATTCCTTTAGGGGAGGCGAAATAAGAATAAGAGTTTGTTTTAATAATAGAAGACCGTTTTTTAAAGCGGTCTTTTTTTGTACCTTTGTATTGGCTGAATAAAGCTTTTTTTGATATTAACATCCACACAATCAAGTATGTATTTAATTTTTGATACCGAGACAACAGGACTTCCTAAAAGTTGGTCTGCGCCTATTACAGATACAGATAACTGGCCTAGATGTATTCAGATCGCATGGCAATTACACGATGAAATGGGAAGTCTTATTGAGCATCAGGACTATCTTGTCAGACCCGATGGATTTAATATACCATATGATTCGGAGCGAATTCATGGAATTTCCACTGAATTGGCAGAAGAGCAAGGAATTTCTTTGAAAGAAGTATTAGAAAAATTTAATATAGCTCTATCAAAAACACGCTTTATAGTCGGTCAAAATGTAGGGTTTGACCTCAATATCATAGGGTGTGAATTTTATAGAATGGGAATAGATTCTATAATGGAGAAGTTGCCTGTATTGGATACTTGTACTGAAGTAACTGCGGAAATGCTCAAGTTACCCGGTGGTAGAGGGGGCAGATATAAATTACCTACTTTAACAGAGCTTCATACTTATTTGTTTGGAGAGCCTTTTGCAGAAGCACACAATGCTACTGCGGATGTTGAAGCCACTACACGTTGCTTTTTAGAATTGATTAAACGACATGCATTTAGCGTTGAAGAACTTCAGGTTGAAGAAGGTTACATTGAAAATTATATAAAAGTAAATCCAGAGCCTTTTAGACCTGTAGGATTAAAGCATATTAATCTAAAAAAAGCCTCTGATGACATCAGGAAGAGATTTCAAAAACAACAAGGGGATACAACGGAGGTAATTTCGGAAGAAGCCAAGCAAAGATTTGAAAAAGCACAATTTGCACACTTACATGTACATACCCAATTTTCTATTCTTCAATCTACAATATCAATTTCCGGCTTGATTAAAAAAGCGGTAGAAATGAAAATGCCGGCAGTTGCTATGACCGATCATGGAAATATGATGGGAGCCTTTTTATTTGTAAAGGCGGTTAGTGATTACAATAAAGGGATTGAAGCACAGAATAAATCACGTATAGAACAAGGAGAAAAAGCTTTGCCTCCATTAGTTCCTATTGTGGGCTGCGAGTTTTTTGTTTGTGAAAATCATGCAGATAAAACTAAAAAAGATAATGGCTTTCAGGTGGTAATGCTCGCAAAAAATAAGCGGGGTTATCACAACTTAGCAAAAATGGCTTCTATAGCTTATACAGATGGTTTTTATTATGTTCCGCGTATAGATAAAGAAGTCGTTAAAAAATATAAAGAAGATATCATTGTTTTAACGGGGAACTTATATGGAGAAGTCCCGGGTAAAATTCTCAATGTGGGAGAAAAGCAGGCAGAGGAGGCATTGCTGTGGTGGAAAAGTGAGTTTGGAGAAGATTTGTATATCGAAATTATGCGGCATGACCAAGAAGATGAAAACCGGGTCAATCAGGTTTTGATTGAATTTTCCCGTAAACATAAAGTTAAAATAATAGCTACTAATAATGCGTACTATTTGGATAAAAAAGATGCCAATGCACATGATATTTTGCTGTGTGTAAAAGATGGCGAAAAACAATCCACGCCAATTGGCAGGGGTAGGGGATATCGCTATGGATTACCTAATCAGGAATATTATTTTAAGACAGAGGCAGAAATGAAAGAACTTTTTCAAGATCTGCCGGAAGCAATTTATAACATTCAGGAAATAATAAATAAAGTAGAATCTTTTGTTTTACACAGAGATGTACTGCTGCCTAAATTTGCTATACCGCATGAATTTCAGGATACCAGAGATTTAGAAGATGGTGGTAATGGCAAAAGAGGAGAAAATAATTACTTACGCCATTTAACTTATGAAGGAGCTAAAAAGAGGTATAAAGAAATAACAGAAGAAATACAGGAACGGCTTGATTTTGAATTGGCAACTATTGAGCGAACAGGTTATCCAGGATATTTTTTAATTGTTCAGGACTTTATTGCGGCAGCAAGAAACATGGGGGTTTCTGTTGGACCGGGACGTGGTTCTGCTGCGGGCTCTGCAGTAGCATATTGCTTGGGAATTACAAATTTAGATCCTATTGAGTATGATTTGCTTTTTGAGCGTTTCTTGAATCCTGATAGGATTTCGATGCCGGATATAGATATTGACTTTGATGATGAGGGACGTGGTAGAGTAATGGATTACGTAATTGAAAAATACGGAGCAAATCAGGTAGCGCAGATTATTACCTATGGTAAAATGGCAACTAAATCAGCCATTCGAGATACAGCAAGGGTTTTAGATCTGCCTTTATTTGAAGCAGATAGAATTGCCAAGCTAATTCCGGGTATGATGCCATCTAAATGGAATCTCGCCCGATTTCTGTCTGAAGAAGAAAACATGATAAAAGGGGCTTTGCGAAATGAGGAGTTTGACAGAGTAAGAGAATTAATCAGCATAGCAAAAGAAGATACTTTAGCGGGAGAAACTATTCGTCAGGCTCAGGTTTTAGAAGGTTCAATGCGGAATACGGGAATACACGCCTGTGGAGTTATTATTACGCCGGATGATATCACAAAGTTTGTCCCGGTTGTTTTAGCAAAGGACTCTGATTTGTATGTTACCCAATTTGATAATTCAGTCGCTGAAAGTGCTGGATTATTAAAAATGGACTTTCTGGGCTTAAAAACACTGACATTAATTAAAGACACTGTTAAGCTTGTCAAGTATAGAACAGGAATAGAGATTAATCCCGATACAATTCCCATTGATGATATACAAACATACGAGCTTTTTCAAAGGGGAGAAACAGTAGGAGTGTTTCAGTATGAGTCGCCGGGGATGCAAAAGTACATGAGAGAGTTAAAACCTACCGTTTTTGCAGATTTGATTGCGATGAATGCTCTTTATCGCCCGGGACCACTAGAATATATTCCTTCTTTTATTCGTCGTAAAAATGGAGAAGAACCCATTGTATATGATTTAGAAGCTTGTACAGAATTCTTGGAGGAAACATATGGAATTACAGTATATCAAGAACAGGTAATGCTTTTGTCTCAGAAATTGGCAGGTTTTACAAAAGGTGAGGCCGACGTTTTGCGTAAAGCCATGGGGAAAAAGCAAAAAGATGTCTTGGATAAGATGAAGCCTCAGTTTATTAATCAGGCGGTAGAAAAAGGACACGATGCGGTAGTTCTTGAAAAAATATGGAAAGACTGGGAAGCGTTCGCTTCTTATGCTTTTAATAAATCTCACTCTACTTGTTATGCTTGGGTAGCTTACCAAACAGCATATTTAAAAGCACATTACCCGGCAGAATATATGGCGGCAGTCTTGTCAAATAATATGAACGATATTAAACAGGTTACATTCTTTATGGAAGAATGTAAGCGAATGGGATTAAAGGTACTTGGTCCAGATGTGAATGAATCCTTTTACAAGTTTACAGTAAATGAAAAGTATGAAATCCGCTTTGGTATGGGGGCAGTAAAAGGAGTTGGTCAAGGAGCAGTAAATACCATCGTTGAAAACAGACAAAACAGCAAATACAGATCCATTTTTGATTTAGCAAAGCGAATTGATTTGCGTGCAGCAAATAAAAAAGCTTTTGAAAATCTGGCATTGGCAGGTGGGTTTGATTGTTTTGACAATACCCACAGAGCGCAATATTTTTATATAGATTCATCAGATTCTAATACTTTTTTAGAAAAAGCAGTAAAATACGGAGCTAAATTTCAGGAAAATGAAAATTCTGCTCAAGTTAGCCTATTTGGAGAGAGTAGTGAAGTACAAATTCCGGAACCTTTTTTACCTTCTTGTGAAGAATGGTCGACAATGGAAAAGCTGGCAAAGGAAAAGGAAGTAGTTGGAATTTATATTTCAGGACATCCTCTGGATGATTTTAGATTTGAGATGAATTATTTTTGTAATCTCAGGGTTGAAGAGTTGAGAAATCTGGAAGCTTTAACAGGAAGAACTGTAAGTTTTGGAGGGATGATTAATAACGTTCAGTTCAGAACTTCTGCTAAGGGCAAAGATTGGGCTATGTTTTCAATTGAAGGATATGATGAAAGTTATGATTTTAGAATGTTTAATGAAGAGTTTTTAAAGTTCAGACACTTTCTGCTTAACAATACTTTCGTATATGTAAAACTTCAGATACGAGAAGGGTGGATACGGAAAGATACCGGAGAAAAAGGCGAACCTCGTATCCAGTTTATGGAAGTGAAGCTTCTTCATGAAGTTATTCCGACCTATGCCAAAAAAATAGTGGTACATATGAATGTGAAAGAACTGCATCCGGTTCAATTAACAAAGATGAAAGAGATTTTTGATAGATACCGGGGAGATAAACCCGTGTCGTTTGAAATTGCTGAAATTGAAAAAATAACGGAAGATGAAACTTTTATTCCTGTAATGGGGAAACCTCAGATAGATGTAGATTATGATGGAGAAGTTATGGAGGAAATGGATATTGAACTAGAGAATGTTCCGGCAATGGAAACAAAAAAAGAAGAATATAGGGTGATTAATAAGTTGGAAATGAACAGTAAGAATAGCAGGGTGAATATTGTGGCAGAATTTCTAGAAGAGTTAGAAAGATTGCAAGTTAATTTTAAATTGAATTAGTTTTAACAATTAGTTCATAGATAAAATTAATATGATTCGATTAGGTAAGTTTAAATTATTTATTAGATTTGTTGAAGTAACTAAAATAAAATATCAATGGCATTAGAAATAACAGATGCTACTTTCGAGGAAGTAGTATTGAAATCAGATAAACCTGTGGTGGTTGATTTTTGGGCAGTATGGTGTGGACCTTGTAAAATGCTAGGTCCTGTAATAGAGGAATTGCACAATGAATATGAAGGAAAAGCAATTGTTGGTAAAGTAGATGTTGATGCAAATCAGGAATTTGCTTCGAAATACGGAATCAGAAACATACCTACTGTTCTAATCTTTAAAGGCGGAGAAGTAGTAGGAAGACAAGTGGGAGTAGCTCCGAAAGCAACTTATAAAGAGGCAGTAGATTCTTTATTGTAAAGAATAGAAATTTGTAGATATAAAAAGAGGAAGTGCAATAAAAGTATTTCCTCTTTTTAGTTTTTAATTAATAAAAACGCATGGGTTAAATTTATATCAAAAAATATCTTGTTGTAAATCAGAACCATCGAAAACAGAGTTAAAAAAAGATTTGATTTTCTTTTAGTGATGTTTGGAAGTTCTGAAAATGATTGTATATTTGCATCCGCATTACAGAAGTAATGACAAAGGTTTGGTAGTTCAGTTGGTTAGAATACATGCCTGTCACGCATGGGGTCGCGGGTTCGAGTCCCGTCCAGACCGCAAAAACTTTCGCAAGAGAGTTGAACTCAAATATTATTTGAGTATCACTTTGTCAGGAGTAATGATTTTTTTGGTTAGATACTGGTTTGGTAGTTCAGTTGGTTAGAATACATGCCTGTCACGCATGGGGTCGCGGGTTCGAGTCCCGTCCAGACCGCCAGTAAAGAGAAAGCCTCTCAACGTATATGAGAGGTTTTTTTTGCCCTCTACATAGGGAATTAAAGTTTAGTTGTGTTGTTAAGTGCGCAAGCACTGAGGTTTAGTAGTTAGACCAATGAAAAGCTTTCCTAATCAGGAGAGCTTTTTTTATTAAATTCATATAAAAAAGCAGTCTCTTGTAAAACAAGGACTGCCTTCTTTAAAAAATATAATTTTACAAGATTACTTTGTCTTTTTTACAATAAGTTTATCCATTGTAAAATATAGCGCAGTATTTGCTCCCCATTCGCCAACATCTGTTGTTTCTAAAAAGAATAAAAGATATTTAACTTCTCCAAGTGAAGATAAATCAACTTCATTCCAATGAGTAGAAATAGGAGCTATTCCGTCTCTAAAATCAACGAAATAATGAGTTACAGGAGTTTCAGAGGTTAACTTCATATCTTTGTTTACACCATAAACATGAAGTGCAAAGTAGTCTCCTTCTTCAAACTTTCTGGCAAATGAATCTCCGTTTAATATTCCGTAATATGCCCAAGGGCTGATTGCAACTTTTGTACTAATTGCTTCATATGTGTTTTCGTTATCTGTTAGTTCGATTGAACAGCTAAACTGAGTGATGTCAATAGGCTGGTTAGGGCTTAAAATTCCGTCTGCAGGCTTGTGATCTGCAAAAGCTACTAAAAATGGACTTCCAATACCGTCAACGCCCCCTTTTGGCATAGTTCCCCATTGGTTGGCTACCCAATCTCCTGTAGTTTCAAGATGATTTTCGTTGTCAGCCGCATTAGAAACTGTAAAACCAGTCCAAAAATACCAGTCCGGAACGGCAAGATGACTAAATTTAAAAATGCTTGATTGCAAAACAGCATCTTCAGTATATGTATCTGACCAAACTTTTCCTCCGGTAGTTTCAATACCATTTGTCAAATCAAAATCAGATAAATTTAATTTTACATAATCGTTATCTACAACGTTAACTTTGTAAATATATATATTGGTAGGTATTTCATTTACAAATGTTTTTAAAGTGATTTCATATTTCCCCGGTTCATCAAATTTGTGATTTAAAATTGGTTCAGTAGAAATCTGGGTGCTATTTACTGTTGTATCAAACCAATAGAAAAGAGTGTTTGGTGTTTCTATTTCAGGATTGATAGAAAAATCCTGTTCAGCAATAGCGTTGATTTCCCCTTTTTGTTGCGGATAAATGGTAGAATTACCATCATCGCTGCTACACGAAGTCAGAAAAGCAGTAGAGGTTCCTATGAACAAAAATAATACTGCAAAGTGTTTTAGAAAATTTGTTTTCATTATTATTTAGGTTAAAAATTAGTATACTTATTTTCTTGTCGGAATTGTTTCTTGTTTGATATGGAGATCTATTGCACCGGAAACTTCTGTGGAGGTTTCTCCCAGCCACCCGGCTTCTTGATTTAATCCGGTATAAACTTTGATAAAATCAATACCGGGTAAAAATACTTTATTGCCGTTTTGATCCACAGCCCAGGCAATGTCAATTGCTGATTCGTCGTGAGTGTTTGGATAGTTGTCTGCATATCCCCATTCAAATTCTTTTAATTGCCAGATACCGTTTGATTCAATTGCGTTATTGGGTAATAATGTTCCTCTATATGTCATGGATTCCTGCGTTATCCAAAGCGGATAATAACTTTGAGAATGGAATTGATTTTTAGGTTTCCAGCCTTCATTTCCTTGATTGTCTTTCCATTGGATATATTCCTCTATATTTCCCGTTGTAGCGTCCAGTTCTGCTGTAGGTTTAAAAAAAGTGATTTCATAATTTTTGATGACTTGTGAATTGCTGTGTTCGCTGCCCACAATTTCGTACCATTCATCTTCATCCGGAACTCCGTTTGCGTTTTTGTCAAAAGCTACCATAATAATTCCGGGTTCAGAACTATTTGCAAAAGCATTTCCTAAAATTCTGAAGTCTCTTTTGCCGGGAACGTTTACAATTGTATGGTCAAATCCAAAAGTAACATAGCCGCCAAATCCGCCTAATGAAATCATCGAAGGGTTTTCAGATGCAATTGCTTGTTCAGCTTTTTTACGCATGATTTCACTTGTATCCCCTTCTTCGTATTTAGGCATTTCATTTGTGAATTGACCGTAGGCGGGTAAAAAGTCAAATACTTTGGCAATGTGATATTTGTAGGGCTTTTTTTCTTTATCAACTCGAATAGAAAATTCTTTTTCTACTGTATTGTTACCATCTTTAACATTGATAATTAGGCTGTAATTCCCTTCATTAAGGGTTATAAAGTGCAATTTTTCATCTTTGCTTATTAAAGAATCTTTGTTATTGCCGTTTATTCCTGTTATTGTCCATAAAATTTCCGGAGAGTGGAACGATTTTAAATCAGGAATAATAGTCAAAAGTTTGCTGCGGTCTATCTGATAGCTGTCTTTGATGCTGATAATGTTATTCGTAGGCTTATCCGGATCGTTGGGTGAAGCAGAACTGTCATCATTTGAGCAACCCGTAATTATAAGGGATGCAATAAATATACCGGATAGTAATTTAAAAGTGTTTTTTTTCATGCTGTTTAATTCATTTTATTTTTTACAAAAGCTAAATGTGCCGGAATATTTCCGGCAAGTGTACTCCATTTATAGGTTCCGTCGGGGGCAAAACAATAGATATATCCCGAACCTACATAATCTTGAGCATCAGTAATAAATATTTCTTTAGTTTCAGGATTTATAGCGATTCCGTAAGGGATTAAAATCTTTTTATTTGTTCCGTCCGTAATTATTTTATCGGTTATTATTTGGTAGTTGTCTGTATTTAAAACACCATATGAAATTTCATCTTTACCTGTATTGTGCTTGTAGGATGAAGCATAATAGTATAGCTTGTTATCATCTATCGTCATATTGGAAACGGGGAGATTTAATTGTTTTTTGACAGTATCTGTTGTCGGGTCAATTATGTATAAGTTGGGTTCTGCAAGGGTATAGTCTCCTCTTGAACTCACATAAATATCTCCATTCCGGGCAACCTTCATTCTATGAAGATTAATAGCAACTTCTATTTTTTTAGTTTCGGTAAAAGATGTCAGATCGATTACTGAAACGGTGGTATCATAATTAGGTACGCGATACCCGCCTGAGTTAGCAACATAAAGTTTATTGTTGTAGACTGCCATTTCTTCTGGTTGATACCCTACAGTGACGGTTCTATTTATTTTAAGCGAGAGGGTGTCGATTTCCGCTACAAATCCTTTTTCGGCGTTTGGATCAATTTCTACCGGACCTGAATAAGAACTCACATATACCTTTCCGTTATGGGGAATGAGATAACGGCAGTTTGGTACGTGAATTTGTGCAATGTGCTTGCCGGTATACACATTAAAAACTTCTACAAAGTTAGAAACATTGATTGTAGCATAAGCTTTATTGCCATAAATGAGGATATCATTACCAACATCGCCGAGCTCTTTTGTAATCTGGGGGTTTCTTTCTGAAAATATATCTGTTGTATATGTTCCGTCTTCATAATTGAAATAATCAATTGTAGCACTATTCATTCCCATATTTCCTTCATTGAGCAAATAAAATCCAATATATTCTTTGCCATCGGCAGGTGGGGTAACCTGATTGTTTCCTGATGTGTAAATTACTTCGTCTTTTCTGCATGAAGACAATAGTATTAATGAAGTAAATAGTAATATTAGGTTTCTTAATTTCATAATTCAAAACTTATAGTAAAACGAAAATTTCTTCCGGGCATTGGAAAGTTGGTGACGACTTCATAATACTGGTTAGCAAGGTTGTTGGCTTCTACAGATACTTTAATCAGGTGACCATCCCAAACAAATTCTTTTTGCAGCGATAAATCATGTGTGTACCAAGGTTGAATTTCATTGCGTTTAATATTGTTTTTATTGCCGTTATAGCGTTTTCCTACATAAATAAAGCTGTAATTCAGATTCCAGGTTTTATAATTCACATTAACAATAGCAGATCCTGAATGCCACGGAGCGTACGGAATCTGGTTGCCATAATACGAGGGTTTGCCTTGTGGAGTCTGGCTTAGGTCTTTTGCTACGGTATATTCGTAAGTAATATCAGTATTTAAAATAACATCAGAGAGCAGACTAAGAGAGGTTCCTAGAGTAGTTTCGATACCGTAATTCTCCACTTTTCCAAGATTAGACATCATCCAACGCATCATGCTGGAAGTAGGCGAAGCTATAATTTTGTCCGTAATATTAGCGTAATATGTTTCCATGGAAAGATGGAAACCTGTAAAGTATTTGTTTACCAGAGTCTTGCTATAATTAAAACCAAAGTTTATTTGTCGGGCTACTTCTGGTTTCAAATTAGCTGTTCCCAATTGGGTGTAGTATAAATCATTAAAAGAGGGTAAGCGGAAAATGTGTTTGTAAAAAGCATGCATAATAAAATCTTGATTGTTCCACGGCTTATAACTTAAAAAAGTAGCGGGAGCAAACACAGATTTGTCCGGAGCTTTATAGTTATTTCTTACTTTTTCATGTGTAAAAGTACCCAAAACATTACCCTGAGCTTTTATTTTTCCCCAATTAGCAGAAACGGCAGCAGCGGTAAGAAAAGTATATCTTTCAGGATAAGTAAATGGCGTTCCCTGTCCTTTGCGGGAAGCATTGAGTTTGTTGTATTGCAAGTCAGTAGAAAGCGAAAATTCCCAAACCGGATTGATTTTATATAGGTGGGCAGCAGAAATATACCAGTCTTGTTGATAAAAAGTATTGTCAAATTGAGGATTATAAGTTACTTCTTCGCCTTCAAATATTACGGTTTTTCGAGACAAATAATGAGTTAGATCATAGGCAAATTTGCCTTTGAGCAAAAACTGATAATGGTCAGAAGCAAATCTTGTCCACTCTGTTTGCAGCATTACATTTTTATCCTGTTGTCGCTCGTTTATATTTTCTGTTTCTAGAGTAATATCACTTTTTTTGATGACAGCTCCGGGCAATCCTCTGTTAGATTGATAATAATATAGATTTGCCTGCCAACTGTTTTTTTCATCTTTACCATACCAGTTGTTTTCTATTCGGTAAGCTTCAATATCGCTGTTTTGTCTATAGCCGATGGTATCATATGCTATTGAGCCATCGAGATTGTGCCGGGTCTGACGGAATTTATATTTTCCGTTAGAGTGGATGTACTCTGCGCTAATGTTGGTGCTTACTTTATCGGTTACTTTATAGTCTGCTTTTACAGAAGGGTTGGCAAGTTGTATGGAGCTTGATTTATATTTGGCAGAGAAGTTGTAGTCTTGTCCGTGTTTAAAGATAGGTTTTTTGGTTTGAATGTAGACAGTTGAAGCTGAAGCAAATTCTTTGGCTGATTGGAGGATGGTACTTCGCTGACCATTGTACAATTTTACTTCTTCCACATTATCTAATGAAAATTTGCCTAAATCAACAACTCCGTTTTGTGCGTTACCTACTTGTATTCCATTATAGAATACTCCCACGTGGTGTGTTCCCATATTGCGGATATCTACGGTTTTAAGTCCGCCCATTCCTCCGTAATCTTTGATTTTAACTCCTGCAAAATAACGCAGTGCATCTGCGACACTGTAGCTGTTTAATCTTTCTAGTTCAGCACCGCTTAGGGTTTGTACCGGAATTAAATCTTTAAAAGCTTCTTTAGCTATAACGATTTCTTCTAAGACAATGGTGTCGTTGATCGCTTGTGCCCGTAACTGAGTCCCTACAAAGAGAAATAAAAAAAGTAGATAAAAAGGATAAAAGTTATTCATGACGTTTGTTAGCGCACAAGCTTGGATACTTGATAGAGTGTAAAATACAAACGCGAATGACCTTTGTCTGCAACCGAATGGTTTTGCGCGTCTTTTGCCTTATACCCGAAAGCATCAAACTGTTATAAATCGGCAGGTATTCTGACTTACTCAACAACAAACGTCCTTCCCGTATTAAACAGTGGACAGCAAGGTTTGTTGCTTTTACTTAGAGCTTACAGCAGCGGGTCTGTTCAGGATTTACACCTGATTCCCTTTTTAATAAATTATTATTAACCGATTTATGTGCTGATATTTTGCAGGCAAAGATAAATAAAAAAAGTATAAAAGCAGTTTTTGATTGGTTGTTCTGCAATACTTTGTAAGCAGTTTAAATCGTGTGAAAAATTATTTTTCTTTTTCTTTTTGCTGTATGTAATAAGAAGGAGGAAATCCCATTTGTTTAATAAATACATCAGAAAAATTCCTGCCTCCGCTAAAACCTAATTCTTCTGCAATTGCTTTTATTTTGTATGATTTCCAATGCTTGTTCTTTTCAATCATTTCCATAAAATAATTGATTCGAAGGGAATTTATATAATCTAAAAAAGTTTTGCCTTTATGTTTGTTAATACAATTAGAAAGATAGGTACGATTTGTATTCCATCTTTTTGCCAATTTTAAAATATCGAGATTGCTTTCAAGATAGAGATGTTGTTCTTCAAATTTTTGAAGCTCATTTAAAATCATTTGTTCAATATCCTTGTTAACTATAACTGACCGGGATTTAGTGACTTTTGTCGGTATAGTTTTCTTTTTGTTATCATCTTCAACTGTCTTAAGATTGATTCTCGTTTGTCGATCTATTTCCCTTTGCTGTTCCGATGCCTTATATTGTTTGTGATACTCTTTCTTTTTCTTATTGTTATATATCCAAAAATACAAGGAGATAAGAAAGCCAGGAATAGCGATGCATAAAATAACAAACAGTCTGTTGTTTTTTTGCTGTAAGTTTTTTTCCAACCGCTCTTTTTCTGCTTGTAATCCTTCTATATCCAATTTCTTGTGTAGAGTACTGCTCAAAGATTTATAAGATTTTTGAAGATGAACACTTGCTAAAAGCTGTCGGTTGGTATAATACAACTGTTGTTCTGTATTATTTTCATCTTTATAATATTCGACTAGATAATTATAAGCAGGCAGTACTTCAAAATTAATATAATCGCGTTGTTGAAATAAAAGATCTACCTTTTTAAAATACTCTATCGATTCAGGAATATTATTTACAGCAGTATAGTTAAGTCCCGTATAATAATAAATAACACTTTCGTTAGCATAATCTTCGTTTTTCTGAATGGTGGGAAGAGCTGTTTTTAGTTGTTCAAGACTTTTATTATATTGTTTTTGCTGATAAAGATTCATGCCTAAAACCAGTTCCAGATATCCTCTCTCAAAATTTGCATAGTGTTTTAAGATAGCTACTTCATTGAGTGCTTTCTGTATTAATTTGTAGCTCTTTTGGTAATTTTGGAGGTAATATTCACACAAGGCTTCATAACGGATAGAGTTAAAATAGCCTCTCTGGTTATTATAATCTTCAAAAGCCGAAAAGTAATTTCGAGCATCTTTAAAATTATCTTTGGCATCTGCGTACTGCTGCATATAAAAATAAACTTGTCCTATGCTGTAAATACTTTTGTAATATTCGTAAGGGGATTGATTTTTATTAATCAGTTTCAAGGCTCTTAATTCATATTCCAGCATTTTGGGGTAATTTTTTTCTACATAATAAACGGTCGATTTAGTTTGAAGAGCTTTAATTTCGTTGGTAATATTCGGATGTTTATTATTTAATATAAATAAACTATCGGCGTACTGATGCATGTGTTTTATATTCTGTTCAATAGCTATCTTGTAGATATAAGCTTGAAATAAATGCTCAGAGTTACTTTCTTTTTTTGCTTTTTGTAAATAATGATCAACTGTTTTTTGATATAAACTGTCCTGAGATGAGGTGTTTTGAAGTACATTTAAGTAAGTCTCAAGAGAACCATCAATATCATTTTCTGAAGTTATCTTCTGCGCTTTTATATAAAAGCAGGTTAAAAAAAGTAAAATAAGACCCAATTTCGCTTTCATTTTTATCTTTTAAAGAGGGAGAGTTTGTGTTTTATATTTTATTTTAAAAATATATATCCTGTAAACCAGGTGGTTATATTTAAATAAGCAACGTATTTACCAATTCGTACTTATATGTTTTTTACAATTGAAAAAAGATGTATAATTTCGAAAAACGGATTAGTTATTAAATCAAACTCGTACTAACGTTATGAAAAAATACATTTTTTTATTTGCTATTATTTCTTTGGCGATTGGCTGCAGTCAGGACAATCAGCTTTCAGAAAGCTATTCTGATACAGCAAATCTACAAAATACCATTTTAAATTCAGTTACATTAAATAATATATGTGAACAGATAATTTTAGAATATGAAAAAGAGTCACGTAAACAACCTGATATAAGTACTTTACAGCATAAAATTGACCTGTTGGATAGTATCGCTTTGCAAAATAGTTCCTTTTTATCGATTAAACCGTCGAGTTATGTTAAAATTTCAAAAGCAGAAGCAGGTGAATTCTTGGCAGAATCAGGTTATGATGATTTGAGTATTTCTGGAGCGATGGCTTTGCACTTGGACACTATTCTAAATAATAATTACCGTACCTCCGTTCTCCGTTACAAAATTAGGAACGATATGGTATTGACTGATTTAGAAAAAAACACGTTGTTTTTTATTTTAGATAGAGTTAGACTAGAATCGGGATATCACGATCCTTTATGGGACAAAAGAAATATTGTAGGGATTGTGAAAGGGTATCAAAATAGTCCGGCTCAGGCAGTGTTTAATGCAGCTCTTATCAAAGTTTGCCAAGAATAGTGATAGAAAAAAATATGTAATCAAATTTGATTATAGTTACAATAAATTTTATATAGTATAAATTATAAATAATCTTTTTATATATGTATTCCATCTAGAAAAAGAGTTTTTATATTATTTATGTTTGTTTGGTTTGTTTTTTAATCACACGTGGTATCGCACAAACCACGTGTGATTTTTACTCTTAATCCTTTTGTTTTGAGTATCTAAAAAAAGAAACTAGCTCGAAAACAAATTTAGATAGTTTGGATGAATTGACATAGAGATAACCAGAACAGTGAATAAACATTTTCTTTTATTCATAATCTCTAGATATACTATCATTTTTTGAGGACAATATAATATCGGAAGACTCTAAAAAAATAGTATAAAAACTGTATATAATAAGGTAAATACACATGAATATATTTACTAAATGTGAATTTTTTAAAACATTTGCTTAAGCATGTTAAAATTTGGTAAATATATTTAATATGGAAAATGAATAAGAAGTTACTGTTTAATTTGTAAAACAGTGTTAATAGATTGTCTTTAGCACTGTTTTTTGTTATTTAATTTTTTGTATTTATTCTTAATCTTCTCCTGTTAATTAATTTTATATTAAAGCAAAGTAGGCTACCAAAAGGTAGCATACTTTATATTTCTAAATATAATATCAGCTTTAATTGATAGCGCTTTCTATTTCATCAAGCATCATTTTAAATGACTGAAGACCTCCGCCTGATAAATACCATAATTCAGGATTTAAAAAGATGATTTTATTATTTTTATAGGCATTGGTTTGTTCTATTAATGGATTAGTAAATTGTTTTGATCCGACTGTTTCTCTTTTGATTGCTGCTCCTCTGTCAATGACAAAGAGAATATCGGGGTTTAATTCCTTTATAAATTCATTAGAGACAGGGTGACCATGCGTTGAAACTTCTATATTGCTATCAGCAGGGTGTATGCCAAAGACATCGTGAATAATCCCAAACCGAGAACCTTTTCCGTAAGCACTCATGCGGCCTTCATTGGTCAAAATAATTAAAGCTTTTTTTTCTGAAGTACTTGCTTTTTCTTTTATTTCAGTAATACGTTCTTCCATGTCTTTTAACACTTGTTCTACTTTCTCTTCTACCTTGTAAAGTTTGCCAATTATTTGCTGGTTATGTTTAAAAGACTCCCAATAATTTTTTGTATCAATGTCAAAATTTATAGTTGGGGCAACTTTACTCATTTCATCATATTTTGCAGCCATTCGTCCACCGATAATAATCAGATCAGGATTGGTGGCATTTACTTTTTCAAGATTAGCTTCTTTGACCGTTCCTACATCTGCAATGTTTTTTTCTTTAGTAAAGTCAGAAAGGTATTCTGGAGTATTGGACGCTGGTATCCCTTTTACATGAGATTGAAGCCCAAGTTCCCGATAAGTGTCCAGTGCTCCGTAATGCAGAATTACAACGTTTTCAGGATTCAGAGTTATATCAGTTGTTCCTGATAAGTGATCAATTGAGATTGTGGTAGTTTCACTATCAGATGTTTGCTCTTTTTTTGTTTTATTGTTGCACGATGATAACGCAACTAGTAAAGTTATGGCAACTAAACCATTTAAAATCGACTTGTTCATATTAATTATTATTTAAAGTATATACAAAATTTACAATTGTTATGGGAGATGATACTCATGTCTAAATCAAAAATATCTTTTAGCTTTTTTTCCTGAATAATTTCTTCAGTAGGACCGTGATATAAAATTTTGTGATTTTTTAATGCAACAATATAATCTGCATAAGATACAGCAAAATTAATATCATGCACCACAATGATGATAGATTTCCCATATTCATTAGCCAGTGTTTTGAGTGTTTGCATAATATCAACGGAATGGCGCAAATCCAGATTATTCAAAGGTTCATCTAACAGAATATAGTCTGTATCCTGAACTAAAAGCATAGCTAAAAAAGCGCGTTGACGTTGTCCGCCGCTCAGTTCGTCAAGATAACTGTACTGTATTTCAGTCAAACGCATAAAATCAAGACTCTCATCTATTTTTTGTTCATCGATGGCTTTGAGGTGTCCTTGAGAATGTGGAAAACGACCAAATGAAACCAGTTCACGTATAGTTAGACGCACATTAGGGTGATTAGTTTGTTTGAGAATAGAGAGCTTTTTAGCAAATTCTCGATTTGTCATTTCAAAAATGTCTTGATTGAGTAGATTAATTTCTCCTTCATCTTTTTTGACTAGTCGGCTTATAATAGATAAAAGTGTACTTTTTCCTGTTCCGTTACCTCCTATTAAGGCGACAATCTTACCTTTTGGAAAGCTAACGGAGATATCGTCTAATATGACTTTTTCTCCATATGTTTTGGATACATTTTTGACTTCTATCATGATTTTTTATTCGATTTTAGTAATATATAGATAAAATATATCCCACCAACAAAGTTGATGATGATGCTAATCGTGGTAGACATGTTAAAAAGATGTTCTACCAGATATTGTCCGCCGATTATTACTACAGAAGTTAGTAAACAACATCCAAAAATAAGATGACTGTGTTTTATACTCTTAAAGAGTTCATAGCTCAAGTTGGCAACCAGCAATCCAAGAAAGGTAATTGGTCCAACCAAAGCTGTGGATACGGCAACCATAACGGAAATTAGCATTAGGTTATTACGTACCAATTTATTGTAGTTTACCCCCAAACTAATGGCGTTTTCACGACCTAGGTTTACAACATCAAGTGGATGGAAATAACGGAATCCCAAAACCATTGCCCCAATTAAAACAACGGTAGCTATTCCGAGGAGGTTTATTTTTATATTTTCAAAACTGGCAAACATAGAAGCTTGTACAACTAAGAATTCATTGGGATCTAATAATATGGCAATAAATGAAGAAATACTTCTGAAAAGTGTTCCTAACAACAGTCCGACTAGTAATAGGATGTAAATGCTTTTTGTTTCTTTTTTAAATACGAAAATGTACATTATTATAGAAAACAGGAGCATTAAACCAACTGATAAAGCAAAATTGCTACTGCTGGAAAGTACTTGGAAGGTTTTGTCGCCATAGATATATACTAATACAGATTGAATTAATAAGTAAAAACTGTCAAACCCCATTATAGAAGGCGTTAATATGCGATTAGATGAAATAGTTTGAAACACGACAGAAGAATAGGCTATAGCGCATGAAATAAGAATCATTGCCCATATTTTGTAGCCTCGTCGCGGTAATACAAAATCTAAATTTTTCCCTGTAAAAGTGAACATATATATGCTTATGCACAGTATCAGCAAAGCTGCCATGACAAGGAAAATTTTGTTTTTAAACATATTTCACTTTTTTTAAAACTAATATTAAAAACATAATACCCCCAATAATGCTGACAGTTAGTCCTATTGGAATTTCATAAGGATATATTACAACCCGACTGATCATATCACAGATTAATAAAAAAATAGCACCTAACAAAGCTGTATAAGGAAGTGTCTTTTTTAAATTATCGCCAAACAAAAGACTAACGATATTTGGAATAATAAGTCCTAAAAATGGAATAACTCCGGCAGTTAAAACAACTACTGTAGCGGTGATAGAAATCAATAAAAGTCCCAGATAAACAATTTGTTTATGATTTAGTCCTAAACTTTTTGCCGTATCTTCACCTAAACCAACAATAGTAAATTTGTTAGCATAGATATAGCTGATAATTACTACCGGAATTGCCAAGTATAGTATTTCATAATTACCTTTAATGATATAAGAAAAATCTCCAATAAGCCAGCCCTCCATATTTTGTACAATATTGTATTTATATGCAAAATAAGTGGCAATAGCGCTAATAATATTACCAAAAACGATTCCGATAAGTGGAACAAAAATCAAGCTTCTATATTTTATTTGAGAAGCAGTTTTTAAAAAAATAATACTTGCAAGAAGTGCAATCGTAAAAGAAAACCCCATTTTAGTAAACATACTTGCTGATGGAAATATAATGATACTGAGAAGAATTCCTAGTTTAGTGGCATCCAATGTACCCATTGTAGTAGGCGATACAAATTTGTTCAACGCAATCTGTTGTACAATAAGGCCGGAAACACTCATCCCAAAGCCCGCAATCAAGATCGAAATTAACCGTGGAACTCGACTAACCGCAATAACTAATATGTCATCTTCGTTTAATTGATGTATATCACTTAGTGATATATCTCTTACTCCTATGAAGACCGAAAAGAATGCTAAAATAATTAAAGCAAACAATAGAAAAGGTTTTATATAAAAGGAATCTTTCGTCATATTATCTTTCTTCTCTTTGGTATGATTTTTTTTTTGATAGATAGCAAACTTACAAAATCCTTCTTTCTATTTAAAATAAATCTAAATAAAAATATGGTTTTGACTCTTGTAATTGTATTTTGCTGAATAAAAGACTATTATTTGTTACAGAAATAATTTTTATACGGGTTTTACTATCTGCCTTATAAAATCTGAAAAATTCCATAAAAGGAGTTTTGAAAGTATTAGACAGCTTCCCAACTCTCAGAGGTGACAATGGGGCAATGTTTAGAATTGCTTGATAAACATGTTACTTTGGAGTATACTCAAAGCACATCATACAGAAGATACGTTTGTTTGAGTCAATAAAATAGAATCCGTCGTTTTTTTACTGCATTAACACAATAAAAAGCAATTATATTTATTGAAAATAAATATCCGCAATTGATAGAGCAAAATATAGAAGATTCGGTTCGTTAAATGATTATTCCGTTTAAAGGAGTATATAACGTTTAAAGGATCTAAAACCAGATTTTTAGATTGACAAAAATAACTTTAATAGCTACACCTACAAATGCAATACAGGTAACAAGTTTGATAAAGGTAGAATCAAGAAAACCAATTAAAGAACCTGTTGCCGCTTTAACTGCTCTTTTTACATTTTTGATATCAAACAAAAGTTCACCAATTAGTGCACCCACAAAAGGTCCTATCAAAAACCCGAGCGGTACAGGAGTGAACATCCCTATAACAAGTCCTATATTGGTACCCCAGATACCATATTTACTTCCTCCAAAACGTTTTGTTCCTTGTGCGGGGACAAGGTAATCCAGTACGGAAATTAACAGCGTAATAAACAACGTAATCCCAAGCATAAAAGAGCTAAATTGGATACCATCAATTAAAAAAAGACTCAGTAATCCTAACCAGCTAAGCGGTAAACCTGGTAAAGCAGGTAAAATGCTTCCTATAATTCCGAGAATTAGTAAAATAATACTGATAAATAATAGGAAATACTCCATCTCTAATTTTTTTGTACTTTTGAGAAATAAAAATACGATATTATTGGATATGAATAAACTAACACTGTTTGTCTTTTTATCGATTGTGATGACTTCCTGCCAGTGGACAGCTAAAAAGTTGCCTGATGAAAACCGTCTTCTAAAGGAAGAAATAGACAAAATAGATTGGACAAAAGTAGATTCGTATCCGAGTGTTGAACAATGTGATTCGCTATTTGATGAAACCGAAAGAAAAAAGTGTTTTTTTGAATTTATAACCCAAAATTTACAAGAAGAATTAAGTTTGGATACACTAATTGGTCGATTTGAACAATTAGATACACTAAAAGTTTTGGTAACCGTACAAACAGATTCTCGCATACAGCTTGAACTTTATGATTTTCCTGATAGCCTCAAAACACAAACAATGTCAATAGATAGTCTATTAAAGGTAAAAGAACGCAATTTTCCGGTTGTTCAGCCGGCAATAAAAAGAGGATTACCCGTTAAGTCGCAGTTTCTTGTTCCTTTGATATTGAATCGTCAGTCGCCTTGATTTCTGTTGATTTTATAGGTCAATACAAAAATACTTCCGATACTCACCGGAATGACGATGTTTAAAAACCATATTAGCGTAGCTACCAATATAATCACCCACTGATTTACTCCTAATACAGAAAAAATATAAAGAGCAATACTCCCCTTTACAGCAAATTCCAGAAACTGAAAATTGGGTAGGGAAGAAGCGAGCAGATAAATAGCAGAAATGGCACAAAGCAATTCAAAATAAGGTAACTCTACACCAAAAAGATAGTATAGAATAACGTATTGATGTGTAAAAGAAAGATAGCGAATCAGTGCCAGAAAAATGTTCTTTCGGTGTTTTTTTTTCGGTATTTCGTTTAACAATCTAAAAAGAGTTTGCAGCGAATATCCTTTGATAGAAAAATTTCTTATCCGAAATAACAAAATACCTGTGAACAGAATCACAGTGTAAGTAAGTAAAAGATATAGACTGGGAATCAGGGTTACAAACTGATTGAGAATCGTAATACCTAAAATTCCAAAAGTCAAAGCATAAATTACCTGAATACCGTTGCAAACCAGATTTAAAAAAATAACCCTACCGGTTTGATTTTTGTCAAAGTACAGCGCTTTTCCTGCATATTCTCCGATACCATTTGGAGTAAAAATGCCAAGCGTCAAAGCACTTAAAACCTGTTTGGCTGCCTGATAAGTACTGACAGGAGAAATCAACGAAGCCAGATTTTTCCACTTTAAAATCTCTACAAAGCGGTTTAAAAAAGTAAGGAGCACTAATAGGGACAAAGCCACCATATTTTTATTCGTTGTCACTACGTTAAGCAACAACTCAGTGTCTAAATTCGGACTGCTGGACAAGCGGTTATAGATAAAGTAAAAAGCGCCGCATACAACAGATATTTTTATCAGAAGTGTGAGGAATTGCTTAGCTTTGTCAGACAGAAATTTCATGCCTGCAAATTAAAGTATTATTTTGCTGAGGTTTAGGAAAAACGCACCAAAAAGTTATAACATTGACAATAGACAGAGTGATTTTGGGAATTGATCCGGGAACAACGATTATGGGATTCGGATTAATCAGAGTGGTTAATAAAAAAATGCAGTTTATACAGTTAAATGAATTGCAGCTGTCAAAGTATGACGATCATTATACCAAGCTGCGCCGTATTTTTGAACGTACGATTGAATTGATAGAAACACATTTGCCAGATGAAATAGCGATAGAAGCTCCTTTTTTTGGAAAAAATGTTCAGTCTATGCTCAAACTGGGTAGAGCGCAGGGTGTGGCGATGGCAGCCGGATTATCACAGGGTATTCCTATTACGGAATATGAACCCAAAAAAATAAAAATGGCAATTACCGGAAACGGAAATGCCAGTAAAGAACAAGTAGCTAAAATGCTTCAACAGCTATTAGAATTAAAAGAATTGCCTAAAAACCTGGATAGTACAGATGGTTTGGCAGCTGCCGTATGCCACTTTTTTAATTCCGGCAAAACGGTTGTGGGTAAAAGCTATTCGGGATGGGAATCTTTTGTAAAACAAAATCAGGAACGGATTAAAAAATAATGGCAGGGATTTACATTCATATTCCGTTTTGCAAACAGGCTTGCCATTATTGCGACTTTCATTTTTCAACCTCTCTGAAAAAGAAAGAACAGTTGCTTGTTTGCCTGAAAAAAGAAATGAATTTGCGAAGAAGTGAACTCTTCGGAGAGCCGATAGAAACAATCTACTTTGGAGGAGGAACCCCAAGCATTCTGATGTTTGAAGAAATAAATGATTTGATAGCAGAAGTTTACAGCACTTTTGATGTTTCAGAAAACCCTGAAATTACGCTGGAAGCAAACCCTGATGATTTAAATCGAGAAACAATCGACAAATTGGCGCTGTCAAAAGTAAATCGGTTGAGTATTGGTGTTCAATCATTTTACGATGAAGATTTGAAAATGATGAATAGAGTCCACAATGCAGAAGAAGCACTGAGATCACTACAATATGCCAGCAAAAAATTTGAAAATATTTCGGCAGATTTGATTTACGGCATTCCCAATATGAGTGATGAACGCTGGCTGAGCAATGTACAAAAAATGATTAATTTAAATATTCCTCATATTTCGTGTTATGCCTTAACTGTTGAAGAAAAGACCACTTTGAACAGATTGATACAAAAAGGCGTTGTTCCCGCTCCTCAGGAAGAATCAGCCCACAGACATTTTGTTTTACTGACAGAAGTATTGAAAACAAACGGATATATTCATTACGAATTATCTAATTTTTCAAAACCCGGCTTTTTTTCCCGAAATAATTCGGCTTACTGGCTGGGCAAAAAATATCTGGGCATAGGACCTTCAGCACATAGTTTTGACGGGAAAAACAGAAGCTGGAATATTGCAAACAACACGCTGTATATAAAAGGAGTTGAGTCAGAGGGACTGGTTTTTGAAACTGAAAAATTAACCCAGTTTGATCGGTATAATGAATATATTATGACTGGACTTCGAACAATCTGGGGGGTTGACCGGAAAGTTGTAGGTGAAAAATTTGGAGAGCAGTTTTTGGATTACCTGGATAAACGAGTAAAGAAATACGTCGAAAAAGAACTGGTCAAACAAGAAGAAAATATTTATATCCTTACTGATGAAGGAAAATTTTTAGGCGATGGAATTTCATCTGATTTATTTTGGTTAGATTTGAAATAAAAAAGTGAAAGCAACTTTAAATATAAACCAACGCGAGTTTGCCATTGACTTAACCCAGCCTATCGATATTTCTATTCCGTTGCGCGGATCGGAAGACAATCCTGTAGCGTGGTATCTCAGTAAGCCGGAGATAGAACCTGTACGTATGGGGGATTGGGTAGGAAAAGTCAGTGAAGGGCAGTCTTCAACTAATTTTAATACTATCATCTTTAATCCGCATGCACACGGTACGCATACAGAATGTTTAGGACATATTACCCGTGATTTTTTTAGTGTCAACCAGCACTTGAAGCAGTTTTTCTTTTTAGCTCAGCTGGTAACTATAACACCTGAGGGGCATGAAGAGGATAGCATAATAACGTTGAATCAAATTGAAAGTGTTTGGCAAAGTAACTGTCAGGATGCTTTTGTAATCCGTACTTTATCCAACGAAACAGAGAAGAAAAAAAGAAAGTATTCTCATACCAATCCGCCCTATCTGTCTGCTGAAGCAGTTATTTTTTTAAGAGAAAAAGGTATAAAACATCTTTTAGTAGATTTACCCAGTGTGGATAAGGAAAAAGACGAAGGAAAACTTTTGGCACACAAAGCGTTCTGGAACGTGCAAGATACACAACACTTAAACAGTGATGCGCGTTTGGATGCAACCATTACCGAAATGATTTATGTTGAAAATAGAGTAACCGACGGATTGTATATTTTAAACCTTCAGATTGCTCCTTTTGAAAACGATGCATCGCCGAGTAAACCTGTTTTATATAAAATTATGTGAGCCATGGAAATAGATACAGTATACGATTATTGTATTTCAAAAAAAGGAGCGAAAGAAGATTTTCCGTTTGATAAAGATACGTTGACTTTTAAAGTGGGCGGAAAAATATTTACCTTATTGTCCCTTTCAGATTGGGAAGCAGGAAAGCGATCTGTAAATTTGAAGTGTGATCCTGAGCGAGCGGAAGAACTTAGGGAGCGTTATGAAGAAATAATACCGGGATATCATATGAACAAAAAGCACTGGAATACAATTTCTTGTAAAAATGCTATTACTTTTCAGCTTTTAAAAGAATTGATTGACCATTCGTATGATTTGGTTTGGCAAAGTCTGTCTAAAAAAATAAGAGAAGAAATAGAACAAGATTAAAAAAAGTTGCCCTTTTTGACAACTTTTTCAGAATGAATTTATAAAGTTAAGACGATAAAATAAAGGGAAGAATATCTTTGTTTTTTTCATATTCGTCTTTAAGCAGTTCTTTGAGTTTGTCATAGTGAAACATTTGTATAAAAATAGCACCCTGAGCTCTTAACAGTCGATCTTTTTTGTCAATTCCCAGATTTAATTTATAAATATTTTTGATGGACTCTACAAAATACGGATATAAGTTGTATTTTTCATTGTTGATGTTTTCTATAATGGCACCAAAACAAAAGGCTTCCGGAAACGGATTTCTGTTTTTTTCGGTATTTTTAATCTCATTTAAACCGGTACAAATCCGGGCAGTGTAATAATCTTCATCTGTAATTTTTTCCACATTCAAAAACTTTACAGCAATATTGAGTAGGGCGTCCATAGAAATACTGTCTTTGGATTGATTTTTTACGATTGCCTTTTGAGTGTACTCTCTTATAATTGGATTAAAAACTGTGTCTTTTGTAAGATGACTGATAAACTTTTTCTGTAATAAAACCGTGTCTGTTATTTTTGCCAGCTCATCATAATCCAACCGCTGTGAAAAATGAAGTAGTAAATAATCCCAGAATTGCTGTTGACCGTTGATATAATATGCTCCTGTAATTTGAGTGTCCACGGATTTAAAAGTTTGTGATAAGGCAACTTTTCCATCTGGAAGATCAAATCTGTTTATCTGTATAAGATTATTGTAATCATCAAATAATTGTACATTGGTTTGGGCTGTACTTTTTATAATTCCAATAGTGAAAATTACAAAAAACGCCACGCATTTTAGAACTAAAAATTTATGCATCTTTTTTAACATCATCTTGAACCTGAATTGTAATTGGTAATGTAAACTGACTTCTGACTACTTCGTCATGGTGTTTGGCAGGAATCCATTTCGGACAGTTTTCCATAATAGAAATAATATTTTGGTTTCCTTGTTCGGATAACTCACTTTTCAAGATATTTATGTCATTAACACTTCCATCTTTTTCGATGATAAACTGAACTATAATCATTGTTCTTTTACCAATGTTTTTTCCTTCAGTAACTTCATTTGTCCTAAAATTACTGATAAAATATTTTTGAAAAGCAGCCATTCCCCCTACGTATTCCGCTTGTTGATCTACGGCTTCATACACTTTTTCTTTGGTTTGGGTATCGATTGTTTTTCGTTCCTGTGCGTTAACAGAAATCATTCCTGCCAAAAATAATCCTGCGAAGGCAAATACAATGCTCAAAGCATTTTTTAACGGATTGTTGTTTTTTGAAATCATAATAAATCTTTTTTTAGTTAAGTTAAAATTGAACGAACTGCTGAGAGACATTTCGTTTTGTTGATAGGTTTGGTGTAATAGAAGCTGTAAATAATTATCTGCTTCACTTTGGTTGCGTATAATTTGGTTGTCAGCTAAAAATTCGTGATTGAGTGCAATTGAATTTTTGAAAAGATAAAACATCGGATGAAACCAAAACATACATTTCAGCAGTTCTGCCAACAGGATATCTATCGTGTGCTGCTGATTAACGTGAACCAGTTCGTGGCGAATAATGGTATCCGAAAAATCGATAGCAGTATCTTGTGGTAAATAGACATATTTTCCAAACGTAAAAGGCGTTTTCACAAAAGGAAGCAATACAAAATGGTATTGATGTTTTTGAACAGATTGTCCTTTTTTGCGTAGTTTGTCTAAATCATAAATTCCGTTGCAGAATTTAAAAAATGCAATGGAAAATCCCGCGAAATAAACGAGGTAAAGTAAAGTTTGTAAAGTTAAAAACGGAGAAGATTGAGTCGTTTCTCTAATCGCAGACGGTGTGATGATAATTTCGTTAATTTCAGATATTTTGCTGTCAAAAACTAAATCAAGACTGTGATTCGGAATCGAAATCAGGGGTAGAATAAGAGAAAAAATCATTGAAAACAACAAGTAAAATCGTTTAAAACGGTGAATCTTTAAGTCTTCCAGTATCCATTTGTACAATAGGTAAGTCAAAATCAGACTGATTGATATTTTGGTCAGGTATAGCAGCATAATTTATTGGTTTTTAAGTTGATTTTCTACTATTTTTTTGAGTTCTTCTAGTTCATTCTTTGTCATTTTGCTTTTTTGGGTAAAAAAAGAAGCAAATTTTAAAGCAGAGTTTCCAAAAAAGTTTTCAACCATTTTGCTTACCTGTTCCGAAAAATAGTCTTCTTTGTTTATCAAAGGTGTATAAGCGCGGGAATTGCCAAAGGTTTTGTAGGTAATAAACTCCTTGTCGGTCAATCTTTTCAGGAGGGTTGCCAAAGTGGTTTGCGCCGGTTTTGGCTCGGGATATTTATCCATTAGCTCTTTTGCAAAAGCTTCTTTTAATTCCCAGATGTATTCCATTAATTGTTCTTCTGTCTGTGGTAATTTTATCATGGTCTTACTTTTGTGTGATGTTTTTCTATGCCTAATTCGTAGTGTTTTACGTCTGTGAGTTCTCCTTTTGTATTGTATATAAACCAGGAACCAAAATAATACCAGTGAAGTCCGTCACCTACTATTTCCAGCCGGGTTTGTCCGAGAGTAGCAATTGTTCCGTTTTTGTGATATTCCGTAACGTATGCTACCTTATTTTTAAATTGTTCTTTTTTGTAAATTTTTCCGTTTAGCCTGTATCTCCAAGTGCCTTTTTGAAATCCCTTTTGATCATATCTTCCGCGATGAACATCTTTGTCTTTATCAATAGTTGTTTTAAAAACCCATCTTCCTACTTTTTCTCCATATTTTTTTTGATTGACTCTGCAGGAAGTAAAAAGAAGGAGTAGCAATATGATTGTCAGATAGTTTTTTTTCATGATAAATCTACAATTGAAGATTTTGTTCTACAAATATAGAACATATGTTGTAATAAACAAATTATTAATTTGATTTTATTTAAAAACAACTAATTATATTTACAACTGTAATAAATTTACATTGAAAATATATAGCAAGACATCCGATGATTTTTAGAGCATTAGCCTTAGGAAATACTAGTTTAGCCAGTAGAAAAAAAATAATTGAATCAATTAGTAAACAATCGGATTTAATACCTACTTTATTGGATTTTACTTTTGATCCTAACTGTAAAGTCAAGGTGTTGGCGAGTATTATTTTAGATGATCTGCTACAGGGTAATCCTGTTTTGTTAGATAAATATATAGGGGATTTTGTAGCGAAATTGCCGTTGGCAGAGGACGAAAGTGTTAAGCGATTGACAAGTAAAATGGCTGTTTTGCTATTAGAAAAGCGAAAAGAGTTATTTGATGAAGCTTTAGTAGAACAACTTTGGAATCAAAGTTTAGTTTGGTTAACGTCTAATGCCAAGGTGGCCACTGAAGCTAATGCTATGCATCTTGTGATGGTGCTGTATAAAAGATATCCGGAACAAGCCCGATTAATTGCAGAATTAATTGAGGTGAACTTTGCTGAAAAAACGCCTGCTTATCAAAGTAAAGCACGTAAATTACTGAAAGTAATCAATAAGGGATAAAGAACATCAGATTGAGGTTAGAAAATGCGAGTAGATAACCCGCATTTTTTGTTTATTTAGCCATGAATGTGTTCTTTTGTGCCGTAACTTTGAATAAGATTTCCTTCAAATTCCAACCATTCTTTCCAGCGTTTGTCTACGTCTACGCGCTCACTGTATTTTTTTGCAAATTTTAAAAAAGTAGTATAATGATTGGCTTCAGACACCATTAAATCATAGTAAAACTTAGAAAGCTCTTCGTCTTGAATGTTCTGCGATAAAACGCGGAAACGCTCGCAGCTTCTTGCTTCGATCATCGCAGCAAAGAGAAGTCGGTCAATGAAAGCATCATTTCTGCTACCATCTTTTTTACAGAATTTATATAATTGATTCACATAATCATCTTTGCGTTCACGTCCTAAAGTATAGCCTCTTTGCTTAATAATATCGTGAACCATTTTAAAATGTTCCATTTCTTCAATGGCTATTGCCGTTAATTCAGTTACTAGATCTTCGTGTTCTGAATTATTTGTAATTAAGGTAATAGCATTAGTTGCTGCTTTTTGCTCGCACCAACAATGATCAGTCAAGATTTCAGCAATATTTGATTCCGCAATATTAGCCCATCTTGGATCGGTTAAAAGTTTAAGTCCTAACATAATTCCTTTTCGTTTGGAGCAAAAATACTAAATATAATACAGATTAAAAATGATGGAACAATACTGCTGTAGAAGCTGTATTTTTGCGCTATGGAGAATTCATTTAAAGGAAAGAAAATACTGGTTATCGGGCAGGTCTGGCCGGAATCGCGATCATCTGCAGCAGGAAAGAGAATGTTGCAGCTATTAGCCGTTTTTCAGCTGTGGGAAATGAAAATCTATTTTGGTTCAACGGCTCAAAAGTCTGCTTATAGTGATGATTTGACACCTTTTGAAGTCGAAGAAGTTCAGGTTTTTCTCAATGATGAGCGCACCGATAAAATGTTAGCCGATTTACAGCCGGATTGGGTAATGTACGATCGGTTTATGATGGAAGAGCAATTTGGTTGGAGGGTTATGCAGCAATGTCCGAATGCCTTGACAATACTTGATACCGAAGATTTACACTTCTTGCGCTATGCACGCCAAGAACAACTTAAAAAGGGGAGTGAAACGCTAGATGAGTATTTGTATGGTGATCGAACGAAACGCGAATTAGCTAGTATTATGCGTTGTGATTTGACCTTGTTGATTTCTAGTGTGGAATGGGAGTTATTGGTGCATCAGTTTCACCTTCCTCAAGACATACTCTTTGTGTTGCCTTTCTTAGAAGAGGATATTTCGGAAGACGAACAGACAAAAGTATTATCTTTTGACGAAAGAGAAGGTTTTGTGTTTATCGGTAATTTTATGCATGAGCCCAATTGGCAAGCGGTTTTACGGCTAAAAACAGAGATTTGGCCTGTTTTGCGCAAACAGCTTCCCCATGCAAAATTGTATATTTATGGTGCTTACTCCTCTGCGAAAGTTTTACAGCTACACAAACCTGATGAAAATTTTTATATACAGGGCAGAGCAGAAGATGCTTTAGCTGTTATTGGTCGGGCTAGAGTAATGCTAGCACCTATTGTTTTTGGTGCAGGAATAAAGGGTAAATTTATTGATGGTATGCAGGCAGGAACGCCAAATATTACAACTTCCGTAGGGATTGAAGCGATGGCTACGAAAGATCAATGGAATGGTTTTGTTGCTGATGAAATAGAAGATTTTGTTGCAAAAGCAGTAGAACTTTATCAAGATCAAAAGATTTGGCAGGTAAAACAACAGAAAGGAGTTGATTTGTTGCGACTCAAATATAATAAAAAGGAAAACATTCAATTGTTAAAAGAAAAAGTAGAGCAGTTAGATGTTGCAATAGAAGAGCATAGAAAATCTCATTTTTTATTAGAGGTGTTTAAATATCACAATGTACAAAGTACAAAGTATATGGCTCTTTGGATTGAAGAGAAAAATAAGCATAAAAAAAGCGAGTAAATCAAATACTCGCTTTTTTGTGAAATTATTTTGCTAACTCCATGTAGTATTTATAGAACAACGGAATAGTTTCAATTCCTTTTAAGTAATTGAATACTCCAAAATGCTCGTTAGGAGAGTGAATCGCATCTGAATCTAACCCAAATCCCATCATGATTGATTTAGACCCTAATTCCTCTTCAAATAAAGCAACGATTGGGATACTTCCTCCTGAACGAACAGGAATAGGTGTTACTCCAAATGTATCTTCATAGGCTTTTGCGGCGGCTTGATATCCGATCGAGTCAATCGGTGTTACATAGCCTTGTCCACCGTGATGAGGTTTTACCTCTACTTTTACACCTGCCGGAGCGATACTTTCAAAGTGTTTTTTGAATAAATCTGTAATTTCTTCCCAATCTTGATTCGGCACTAAGCGCATTGATATTTTGGCAAAGGCTTTACTGGCGATAACTGTTTTTGCACCTTCACCCGTATATCCGCCCCAAATGCCGTTTACATCTAAAGTAGGACGAATAGAGTTGCGCTCGTTTGTTGTATAGCCTGCTTCTCCATATACTTCGTCAATATCCAAAGCTTTTTTATACTCTTCTAAAGAAAACGGGCGCTTTGCCATTTCCTCCCTTTCTTCACGAGAAAGCTCTTCTACTTTATTGTAGAATCCTGGAATAGTGATATGATTATTTTCATCATGTAATGAAGCAATCATCTTAGTTAATACATTGATTGGGTTGGCAACCGCTCCTCCGTATAAGCCGGAATGTAAATCTCTGTTAGGTCCTGTTACTTCCACTTCAACATAACTTAATCCTCTTAACCCCGTTGTAATGGAAGGCTGTTGATTAGAAATCATTCCTGTATCAGAAATCAGAATTACGTCGTTTTTCAATTTATCGTGGTTTCTTTTTACAAACCAGCCTAAACTTACTGATCCAACTTCTTCTTCTCCTTCAATCATGAATTTTACGTTACAAGGTAAAGTATTCGTTGCAATCATATATTCAACCGCTTTCACGTGCATGAACATTTGTCCTTTGTCATCACAAGCTCCACGAGCGAAGATTGCTCCTTCTGGATGAATCGGCGTTGTTTTAATTACAGGCTCAAACGGTGGAGACGTCCAAAGTTCAATAGGATCTGCTGGTTGTACGTCATAATGACCGTAAACAAGTACTGTAGGAAGAGCAGGATCAATTATTTTCTCTCCATAAACAATAGGATATCCCGGAGTTTCACATAACTCTACATTGTCACATCCCGCTTTTATTAAATTTTCTTTTACCGCTTCAGCTGTGTTTATTACATCTTGAGAATAAGCACTATCAGCACTGATAGAAGGCTTTTTAAGTAGTTCAATTAACTCATCTATAAGACGTTGTTTGTTTTCTTGAACAAATTGTTTTGAATCTTTCATAGTATATAGATACAGTTATATTATTCTTTACAAACATAAGAATAAAAAAAAATAATTTTTTTCTTGTGGATTAAAAAACACATCGTATATTTGCACCCGTAATAACAAAGATTACCAAGCGGGTGTGGTGAAATTGGTAGACACGCCAGACTTAGGATCTGGTGCCTCACGGTGTGAAGGTTCGAGTCCTTTCACCCGCACAAAAAAGCTCCTCAAAACAGAGGGGCTTTTTTTATTGTATATATTTGAATGACTTTTATAAATTTGTATGTCTTAGTTATATGTGTTTCGCTAATTTGTTGCTATGGGGTTAAAAGATTTTTTATCGGAACTTTTGGAATATGAGCTGTATGCCAGCAAATCAATTACGATTACTATCGGTACATTATTGTTTGTAGCTTTTACACTTTTGTTGACGAAGGTGGGGCTGAGAGTTTTGCGAAAAGGCTTTATGAAGATGGCTTCTCCTGAGGTTTCTGCCCGCTTGGGAAGTGTTTTTAATTTTGTAAATTATTTTGTTTATCTCATCATGTTTTTCTTTATCCTAAATGCTGTAGGGATAAATATTAGCATGTTTTTAACTACGTCTGCGGCGCTGTTTGTAGGATTGGGACTGGCTTTGCAAAATATTTTCAGGGATTTGATAGCCGGAATTTATATATTAGTTGATAAAACGCTGAATGTAGGTGACGTAGTACTGATGCAGGACGAAGTCGCCGTTATAAGAACCATCCATTTGCGGTGTACTATTGCTGAAACTAGAAACAGAAAAGTATTTGTTATCCCTAACAGAAAATTGATAGACGATGTAGTTAACAATTGGACGCATGGTGACGAAATTATCAGAGGAAGGATAGAAGTAGGAGTGTATATTGGTACGGATACAGATATTGTAAAATCTATTTTGATAGAAAGTGTATCAGAAAATAAGGAGGTGTTGAAAAACCCTAAACCACTTGTTTTTTTAGATAAATTCGGTGAATCTTCCGTACGTTTTATCTTGCATTATTTTATAGATAATGCTTTTGATAATGACAGGATAGCTAGTGATATCCGATACGAAATAGATCGGTTATTTAAGGTTAACAATATTCCGTTACCGGTTCCTGTGTTGCGTTTAGATTCACAAGACCAGAAAAGTTGAAATAACTTTGTTTAACAAGAAAAACCTTATTTTTGTGCTTTCTTCTAAGTATTATGACTGCAACTAAAAAAAGAACGCCTAACAAGAATCCGATAACCTTAGTAAATACTCCCCGACAAAAGAGAACACCTTCAAAAAGAAAGAAAAAAAACTCGTCAAATGTATTTTGGAAACGATTAAAATGGATTGTATTTATCGTTTTTTTTGTAGGAATAGGTATTTGGTTTGGAATTACTTTTAAGGACGGGTTAAAGTATTTTTTTAGCAGCGAACGCAAAGAAGCCAACGATAAATCCATTTTTGATTTCAGGACAGCGGAAGTTATTCAAAGGCATCAACACAAGATGCTTGGGTTTGATGTGTCTCACTATCAGGGAATAATTGAATGGGATAGGATAGATTCCGTTAACTCTCAAAAACCTTTGGAATTTGTTTTTATTCGTGCAACAATGGGAGCAGACGGAAAAGATAAAGCTTTTGAATTAAATTGGAAAGGCGCCGGAGCAAACCATTTTTTGCGAGGTGCTTATCATTATTATCGACCAAATGAAAATTCTTTAGTACAGGCAAAAAATTTTATAGAAACAGTAAAACTCACAGAAGGCGATTTTCCGCCGATACTCGATATAGAAGAACGACCTAAAAGTCAATCTATGGACAGTTTAAGACTTGGATTACAACGATGGATTGACGCTGTTGAAAAACACTATGATGCAAAACCGATATTGTATTCGGGCGAAAATTATTATACAAATCACTTAAAAGAATGGTTTCCAGATCATATTTTGTGGATTGCTAACTACAATTTTTTTGTTGAAGAGATAAAACCTGAATGGCATTTTTGGCAATTTACCGAAAAAGGAATTGTTTCGGGAATAGAAGGGAAAGTTGATTTGAATATTTATAACGGTAACAAATCAGAAATTAGAAAGTTGTTGATGAAGTGATTAAAAGGTTATTTTTTCACATCTAAGGCATCTCTTAAAGCATTTCCCAACAACATAAAACAAGTAACCAGTATAAACATGGCAAATCCGGGTAGCAATGCTAAATAAGGTTTGCCTAATAAAATGTAGTTATAGTTCTCCTTGATCATTGCCCCCCAGCTTGGCGTAGGAATTTGAGTTCCCAAACCTAAAAAGCTCAACCCGCTTTCCATCAAAATAGCGGATGCAAAATTGGCGGCCGATATTACAATTACAGGAGCCATACAGTTCGGTAAAATGTGTTTTGTAATAATCCGAAAATCTGAAAAACCTAAAGCTCTTGCTGCAGTTATATATTGTTGTTCTTTAATGCTGATAACCTGACCTCGCACTACTCGGGCAACTTCAACCCACATGGTTAAACCCACGGCAATAAAAACCTGCCAAAAACCTTTTCCAAGCGCAAGGGTAATGGCAATGACCAATAAAAGGGTCGGAATAGACCAAAAAATATTAATAATCCAGAGAATAAAAGTATCTATTATACCGCCAAAATAACCGGCTATAGCTCCTAAGGTGATTCCTATAACCAGAGAAATAAATACAGCTACGAAGCCAATGGATAGAGATATTCTTGAACCAAGAACCAGTCTGCTTAAAAAGTCACGTCCTTGATTATCTGTTCCCAACCAAAAAGTATTTGGTTGAACTATATCTTGTTCTGAAATATGGTCAAATTTATTTATTGAAATATATTTAAGAGGTTCTGATTCAGGATCAATACTATAACTTTTATAAAATAGTGTATCATTTTTAAAATAGTGTTCACTGATAGGGATCTGGTTAAGCGTTTCCTTCTTTCCTGACCAAAATTGATTCCACGTTGTTTTTTGGCTTTGCGGAATAACAATCATGTCAACAGTAAAACCCGGAGGTTGTGATCGCAAAGACAAGTCGCCTGTATTGGCGTTGCGTGAATTATCTGGGATAATAAAATAGGCAAAAATTGAGATTAAACTCATTAAAATAATAATCCAAAAACACAAAACGCCCCAAAAATCTTTTTTGAATTTTTGGAGCGCAATCTGAGTCTTTGATTTACTGTTTATCGACATTGTTTAATGTTGATTAACGATTTGTATTTGGTTTTCAATGGGTTTGTTAGCCATTTTTTTATTTTCTAAATCTTTTAAGATATTGATTCCTTCTTCAATATACACATCCGAATTCAGCATTTCGTGCCATCTGTCTCTTTTCTTTTCCAGAATTGTATCTGTTTTGATTCTTTCTATTTCGCTTGGAAGGGATAAAAAGGTCAAATTATTATTGTATTTAGAAATAGCTTTAAATTTTTTTATTTTCTTTTCGTTTTCTTCTAGGCGTTTTCGATATTGTTCAAGGTTTAGCGAAAACTTTTTTTCGTCTTTTCTTTCGTTAATCCACTTTGCATTTTCATCAATTAATTTAAATTGTTCGTTTTCAGTTATTCTTTGTCGGCTTTTTCGGATTGCTGGTTCAAAATTGTTGTTATAAGGAGAGTAACTCGCTCTGTCAATCTTATCCCACGGCATAGCATTATCCATATCTCTCTCTCCCATGTCTATGTATGAATAGCGATCTGGTAAAACAACATCGCTCAAAACGCCTTCTCTCTGGGTAGAACCCCCGTTGATACGGTAAAATTTTTGAAGTGTAATTTTTAAAGCTCCTAAATCTCCGAAAGGCTGTTTTTTTAATAATTCGTTTAAATCTACCAGATTTTGAACGGTTCCTTTGCCATACGTGTGTTTGCTTCCAATAATAACTCCGCGTTTGTAATCCTGGATAGCAGCGGCAAAGATTTCAGATGCTGAAGCTGAAAAATTATTGACTAAAACCACTAATGGACCATCCCATACCACAGCTGTACCTTTATCGTCTAAAACTTGTTGTTTGCCTTTTGAGGATTTAACCTGAACAACAGGACCTTCTTTTACAAATAATCCTACCATATCCACAACTGTTTGCAAGGATCCCCCTCCGTTGTTGCGCAAATCCATCACGATTCCGTCAACGTTTTGCTTTTTAAGTTCTTTAATTTCTTTGGCAACATCTGTAAAGGCATTGCGGTTATCTTTATTCTCAAAGTCGATATAAAATTTGGGAAGCTGAATCAATCCGTATGATTTATCGCCGTCTTTTATGATGCTTGATTTTGCATATGTTTCTTCAAATTCTATTACTTCTCTGGTAATGGCAACTACTTTTATACTTCCGTCTATTTTTTTGATAGTCAGGTAAACTGTAGTTCCTTTTTTTCCTTTAATCTGTTTAACCACATTGTCTAAACGCATGCCTACTACATCCATCGGCTCTTCATCAGGGCTTTGGGCAACTTTTAAAATGATATCGCCGGTTTCAATTTCTTTTCCACGCCATGCCGGACCTCCTGGTACAAGTTCATTAATCTCTACCCCTTCTGGTTTTTTGCGTAAAACAGCTCCAATACCTTCAATGCTGCCGCTCATGCTGGCATCAAATTTTTCTTTGTTTTCTGGAGCAAAGTAAAATGAATGCGGATCAAAGCGCTCCACAATTGCGTTTAGATAAACGGAAAACCAGTCTTTTCGCTCCAGATCTTTTAAATTGTCAAAATATTCGTCCAGTGATTTTTTTGTGCTTTCTCTGGCTTCTTTTTCCAGTTGTTCTTCCGATTTTTTCTCCGTCGGTTTTACCTTTTCTTTTGGGGTCTTTTTTTCAACCGGATTGTCGAATTCGTCATACTCATCTTCGTCCGCATCTATGATATCTGTTCCTTCCTGAATTTTTAAATTATCTGTCAGTGTAGAAAGTGTGTTTAATTTCAGCTGTTTTCTCCATCTGTCTTTAAGCTCTTCCTCGTCTTTAGCATAAGGCAGATTTTCGTAATCAGCGTCAAAATCTTCTTTCTCGGTAAAGTTAAACGGCTGGCTAAGAACATCTGTGTAAATATTTTTTGCTTCTTCCATTCGCTGAGTTATTCGCTCATAAGTAATATCAAAAAAAGACAACTCTTTAAGCTCAATCATATCGTCAATCAGATATTCGTATTTTGCAAACTCGTCAATGTCAGATTGCAAAAAATATCTTTTCATCGGATCAAGTGCGTTGATATACTCTTTGTAAACGTGTTCAGAAAATTTATCGTCTAACTTCGGCGGATCATAGTGTGTGCGTTCCATCAGATAAGTAACCAGCTCTAACAAAAGTTGATCTTTCTCCGGACTATTGTCGGGTTTTTTAGGTATAAAACTCCACAATATGGCAGAGATTGCCAGTAAAAGCAAAATTACTTTATAATTCTTTTTCATAAATGACCAAATACTATTCATTAATTAGTTTTCAACTAAAGTAGTTAAAAAAGTAAATAAACCTTCGCTACAATCGATAATTATTTGTTAAATCAAAAAATAAACGAATACAATACTCTTTTTTGAAATTTTTATAACTTTACTTACTCAAATGATATGCGTAAATATTATTACTTTAGCGAAAGTAAATAAAAAAATAAAATGAAGCAAAAACCATTGATATTAGTAACTAATGACGACGGTATTACAGCACCGGGAATTAGAATGCTAGTTGATATTATGAAAGAAATTGGAGATGTAGCTGTGGTGGCGCCTGACAGTGCACAATCAGGAATGGGACATGCGGTTACCATAAATAATACACTGACGCTGGAAAAGGTTTCTATAGATCCCGATTTGGCAAATGAATATGCTTGCTCGGGAACTCCTGTGGATTGCGTGAAAATTGCATTGAGTCAAATTTTGGAAAGAAAGCCCGACTTATGTGTTTCGGGTATTAATCACGGTTCTAATTCTTCCATTAATGTGATTTATTCCGGAACCATGAGTGCCGCATTAGAGGCGGGTATGAGCGGTATTCCGGCAATTGGTTTTTCTCTTTTAGATTTTAGCTGGAATGCTGATTTTGAACAAATCAGACCATTTGTAAAAAAAATTACGGACGAAGCTTTAAAAAATGTTATTCCGACGGATGTTGTATTAAATGTCAATTTTCCAAAGTTAAAGACAGATGAAATTAAGGGGATAAAGGTTTGCAGGCAGGCAAAAGCAACCTGGATGGAAAATTTTGACAAGCGACTGAATCCCCACGGCAAAGAATATTATTGGCTGAAAGGAGAATTTGTCAATCAGGATAAAGGAGAAGATACGGATGAATGGGCATTAAAAAATGGCTATGTCTCCGTGGTTCCTGTGCACTTTGATTTAACGGCTCATCAGGCCATCAAAAGAATTAATAACTGGGATTTATGAAACAAAACAATCGCTTAACACAACTGCTAGCAGGGTTGGTAATTGGTTTAGTCACTACGATAATCGGAGCAGAATTATACTTGAGGATTTTTACCAATTTTGATTTGTTCACTAATTTTGATTTTATCAAAAATACGGGTATTATGGGAAGAGTAGCGGCAATAGGGAGTTTATTAAACCTAGGTGTATTTACTTTTTTAATTAACAGGTCTAAAGATTATATGGCAAGAGGCTGTATTTTAGCGGTGATAATTATTACTTTGGCAACTCAATTTATATAAATGAGATATTATATCATAGCAGGAGAAGCATCAGGCGATTTGCACGGATCTAATCTGATGAAAGCAATTTACCGTAAAGATCCCGCAGCAGAAATTCGCTTTTGGGGAGGGGATTTGATGCAAAAAGTAGGCGGAACTTTGGTGAAGCATTACAAAGATCTTGCTTTTATGGGGTTTGTTGAAGTACTCCAAAATTTGAGAACAATTTTTAAAAATATTGCACATTGTAAAAAAGATATTTTGGCTTTTCAACCCGATGTTTTGATTTTTATAGATTATCCGGGATTTAATATGCGGATTGCAAAATGGGCAAAACAAAAAGGAATTCCTACGCATTATTATATTTCGCCTCAGATATGGGCTTGGAAAGAAAATCGGATTAAAGCCATCAAGAGAGACATTGATTTTATGTATGTAATTCTCCCTTTTGAAAAAGATTTTTATGAAAAAAAACACAATTATCCTGTCGCGTTTGTCGGTCATCCTTTAATTGATGCTATAGAAGAATTCAGAGCTAATCACAACGGTGAGGATTTTAGGCAAAAGCACCAGTTAGACGACAGACCAATTATAGCTTTGCTGCCCGGTAGCAGAAAACAGGAGATTAGTAAGTTACTCTCGGAGATGCTTTCAGTAGTTCATAAATATTCAGATTATCAATTTGTTATTGCCGGTGCTCCGGGACAAGAACCTGCTTTTTATCAGCAGTTTATTAAAGGAAACAACATTTTTGTTGTTTACAATGAAACCTATTCTTTACTCAATGTAGCTCATGCTGCCTTGGTAACTTCCGGAACGGCAACGCTGGAAACAGCCTTGTTTAAAGTTCCGCAAGTTGTTCTTTATAAAGGGAATAGGATTTCTTATGAAATAGCAAAGCGAATAATAACTCTAAAGTATATTTCACTTGTTAATTTAATTATGGATGATGATGTAGTTGTGGAACTAATTCAGAATGATTGTAATGCGGTTAGAATAGAGGAAGAATTGAAAAAAATTATGAAAGGAGAGAATCGTGAAAAATTATTGTTGAAATATGAAAAATTAATTTGTAAATTAGGCGAGCAACAGGCAAGTGAATTTGCAGCAGATGAAATAATAAAAAATAGCCTTCAAAAATAGTTTTTAATTGGCTGAAATACAGTTTAATGAGGTGTTTAGTGACATTTTTGGTTTTAATGGGAATGATTTCTGGGAAATCAACATTTTCTTATGCTAATAATGCATCGGCTGAATTTTTTACTGTTGATAGTACTCTGAAAGTATTGGAAAACAATCCGATTAAGAAAAAAAAGAAAGAAACTATTGTTTTGGAAGAGAGCAAAACAGTGGATGAGGCTATTAAAGCTGATTTGGATGCTTTGCTTGAAGAAATGAGTACTTCTAAAAATGAAGAATATGAAAGAAGTGAAGAAACAAATGTATTGCTGGCTGACCAAATTTTAAATACCGCATATGATTATCAAGGAGTGCGTTATAGATTTGGCGGTACCTCCAGAAAAGGAATAGATTGTTCGGGATTAGTAATTACTGCTTTTGGAGATACGGATATTACATTGCCCCGTAATTCAAGTGCTATGGCACAAAGAGGAGAGAAAATTCACAAAGATGAGGCACAAAAAGGAGATCTGATTTTTTTTCGAACGGGCAGAAGTAACCGAATCAGTCATGTTGGAATTATTACTGAAGTCCTCACTGATGAGATTAAATTTATTCATTCCTCTACTACTAAGGGAGTGATTATATCTTCTACTAAAGAAGATTATTACAACCGCAGATTTGTCCAAATTAACCGTGTGGTTGACGGAAATATATAACCTGATCTCCACTTTTATATATTCCTATAGAATTTTCAAAATCTCTGCGTCTTTATAACACAAAGAATAAAAATGATGCAATACCAAAAAACAGCAATATACTTCAATTTTTATAAGACTACTTTATTAATTAACGGAGTAGTTTCTTTTGCGGTATCTATGTTCTTTTTCAGTTTTTTATATTTTGCATTTGCTTTAATATCAGTAGGTTTTTTAATGGCTTTATTTTATAAAGAGCTCACTAAACAGCAAGAGTATTATTTTTATTACAATGCTGGGATTTCTAAAATTAATTTAATACTTGTTAGTTTTTTATTTAATCTTGCTCTGGCAATATTATTAATTTTTATTTCAGCACTATGCAAAACGTAATGGAAATTGATAGTATTTACGAATTTGTAAGTCCCAAATTTGTTTTATCGGATATTTATTTAAAATGCGAAACGGGGGATATCGTGGGTATTGTAGGAAGAAACGGTTCAGGAAAATCCCTGTTGATGAAAATAATTTTTGGTGTAAAAAAAGCTGAACATCAATTTATACAAATCAACAACAAGCGGTTTTCCAAATTGTATAAAAGAACAGGATTAATAGCTTACTTACCGCAACATTCATTTATTCCTGCAAATTTGAAAGTGACACAAGTCCTCAGGTTTTATCTGGAATCTATTCGATTTAAAGATTTTAGCAATGATGAAATTATCCAAAAAATTATCAACAATAAAATTTTTGAATTGTCTGGAGGAGAATTGAAATATTTAGAAGTCAAATTGCTTCTGAAAACCAAGTCTAAGTTTGTTTTATTAGACGAGCCTTTTAATCATTTATCGCCAAAATTGAGGGAACAAATAGGCGGGTTAATTCTAGAAGCTTCTACAGAAAAGGGAATCATCGTCACGGATCATAATTATTCAGATTTAGAAAAGATAGCTAATAAAATGTATCTGATGCACAGCGGAAGTTTAAAACCAGTGAAAGATAAACAAGAACTGATCTTTAGAAATTATCTGCCTGCGGATAAGTAGATGAAATTTTGAATCTTACTTTTTAATTAAAGTGTTGTTTTGTTCGATTTGGCTAACATTTTGATGCCTTCAGATTATGAAAGCATTAAAAATTTCTTTTTTATATTACTGTTTATGGCTGATTGCAGGTATTTTTAGCTATAAACACATTCCTTTATTAGGAGCAGTAATTTTACTTGCTTTCACTTTACTTTTACTATTTGTATTTAGTTTAAAGCGCTTTCGTTTATTCAATCCAAAGCCTGAAACCTTTTATTTTTTTACTTTTCTTTTGTCTGTTATCTTTTATTTATCAGGGTGCTTTTCAATGCATATGTATGAAATCAGGAGAGATAGCCATAACTTTTCTATGATAGCGGAAAAAGAAAAAGCAGATTTATTTGAAATTGTAATTGATGAAGCTTTAAAATCACCTTATAAAGATCGTCTAAAATATGTGGGAAAAGTAAAGCAGGTTGGAGAGTATTTATCGCATGGAAAAATTTTGATGCATCTGACTTCTTTTGACCATGATAAACTGACTGCGGGGGATATTATTTTGTGCAGAGGACAGTTTTCAGAATTTAGTCCGATACGCAATCCCGGACAGTTTGACTATAAAAAATATATGTATGTTCAGGAAGTAGAAGGGCAGATCTATATTCGGGACTTTGAAGTTATTGGAGCTGAAAAATCTATTAAATACAAAATATTGCATTTGAGAAAGCTTCTATTGAATAAGCTTGCCAGATCTGAATTGCTTTCTAAAGATTCGAGTTCACTTTTATCGGCTTTATTATTGGGTGATCGTACTTATATTGAAGAGGAAATGATTACTTCTTTTAAAGATATTGGTGTAATGCATGTCCTTGCAATCTCGGGACTGCACATTGGAATCATATATTTGTTTTTGGCATTTGTATTTCGTTTTTTGCCACCCGTTTTTCAGACGATAATCATCCTTTTACTGCTTTGGTTATTTGTTTTTCTGTCGGGATTCTCTCCTTCCGTTTTCCGGGCTGTATTGATGTTTTCAATTGTAGCTATTAGCAGAGGAATGAAAAGAAGTGGAAATCTTTTGAATACTATTGGTCTCGCTTTATTTTTTAGTTTGTTTTTCTGTCCTATCTGGCTTTATGATGTAGGTTTTCAGCTGAGTTATTGTGCTGTCATAGGCATTGTGCTTGGGATGCCTTTATTTATAAATAAATATTCAAAAAACCGGCTGATTCGCTATATACAGGGACTCGTTTATGTGTCATTAGTAGCACAACTTAGTGTTTTACCCCTACAGATATATTATTTTCATCAGTTCTCTTTGCATTTTTTGCTGGCAAATTTGGTGGTGATCCCACTTATAACCGTTTTGATTGTTACGGGGATTAGTTTTTTGCTGTTTACCTATATTTTTAGTCCCGTTGCAGGAATTATTTCGTTTGTTGTGAATTTTTTTACAGGTTTATTATTTGTTTGGGTTCAGTCTTTAAAGCAATGGGATTTCTTGATCATCAATGACATTAATTTAAATTCAAGGCAGTCTTTTTTATTGATTTTATTCCTGATAGGGTTAGGAAGCTATTTAAATAATAAAAAAACAGGTAAACTTCTACTTATTTTTTCTTTGCTGATTGTGTTGCAGTTAGATCTATTCTATACAAAAAAGGATATAGAAAAAACTAGCGAATTGATAATTCCATATACATATAAAGAAGGGACGGCTATTATACAAAAAATAGAGGATAATTTATGGATTCATGTCAAAGATTCTGTATTTGACAGTGCTTTTTTAAAAGATTACAAAAGAAATTACAGAATAGAAAATACACACTACGATACACTGCAATATTTTTATAATACGACAGAAGAAGGTGTTTTGCTGATTTTGACTGAAGAATATAAGGAGTACACGATTGGAGAATGTGCGGATATGATTTTGATAAGCGGAAACATAAAAATTAATTATAGTCGTTTATTGGACTATCACTTTCCTAAAAAGGTAATTATTCATAACAGAACGCCTAAATGGATAAAAGATAAAATTATTGAAAGCTGTATCCATAAAAATATCCCTTTTCACGATATGAGCAAAAAGGGATATTTCAGGTTGAGTTATTAAAATATTTTATTACAGTCTTTCTAGTAATTGTGTTGGTGCATTATAACCTACAATTACATTGGATACTTCCGATTGTTCATTGAAAATTACCATCGAAGGATATCCCGGAATTCTTAAAAACATCGTGAATTCATGTGTTGCATTACGTCCTTTTCTGTTTTCATTAAAACCCGGATTAGAAAAGTCCTTTCCTTTATAGCTGATTTCTTCATTACCTTCCGCATTGAATTTAACTGCATAATAATTTTTGTTGATGTGCTCGATTACCTTTGGATCGGTAAATGTGTTTTTATCTAACATTTTACAAGGACCGCACCAATCTGTGTAGGCATCCATAAAAATAGGTTTTGGGTCTTTTTTTTGAGCTGCAATAGCTTCATTAAAAGTCATCCATTTAATTTCTTGTGCCTGTGCCGCAATTCCTATTAAGGTAAAAACAAATACTAATAAGATTTTTTTCATGTTTATCATTTTAATTGGTCTGTAAAATTATTTAACGCCGTGCATTAATTTTTTCATTAAGGGATTAAGCGCAATTACGATAAGTCCCGCTACAATAGGTACGACCGTAAAAATAAGGAAAAAAGTGGACAGTGAGTACTTCTCTGTAATATTTTCGATTTGTCCTCCAACCTGTGCAGCAAGATTGTTTCCGATAGCAATGGCCAGATACCACATTCCAAACATAAAGGCGATCATGCGGGCCGGTACTAATTTAGATACGTAGGATAATCCCACCGGAGAAGAGAATAGTTCTCCAAGGGTATGAAACAAATAGGCAAATACCAGCCACATCATTGAAACTCTTGTTCCTTCCGAGATACCGTTTGCCCCGTATGCCAATACTCCGAAACCGATTGCCATAATAATTAGCCCTAAACCGTATTTTATAGCAGCAGGCGGGTTGTATTTAGAATCCCATAATTTAGAAACCAGAGATGCAAAGGCAATAATGAAAAAAGAGTTCAGGATAGAAAACCAAGAAGCAGTAATTTCTACTTGCCCGTCTTTTAGCTCTGTTACTCGGGCTTCAATTATATGGGGCGTTTTGCCTTGTTTGGAGTATCCTTCTCGCAACGGGTGTTCTATATCTGAAGTTAAAACGTGAAAACGCTCTAATTCTTCGTATATTTTTATAGGTGTACCCTCTTCCATCTCCACTCGATCCGTAATAATAGTAGTTACTTCCACAATTTCATCGCTTTCTTTTGCTGAGAAAGCTTCGGAAATAGGAGTGAATTTAAATACAGGATTGTTGTTTTCATCGATTTTATGAGTTCCGTCTTCTGTCAGAACAGCTTCTTTTACCGCAGAATAACTTACTTCATAAGCATGAGAAGACCAGTCTCTGTTTAACATCCAGATAGCAGCACCCCATACGCCTATAAAAGTGATGGCTAAAATAATATTGGAAGCAAATGCTTTTTTGATAGTTTGTTTGGCCAACAGATATAAAACCCATGTAATAATCAAAAGCGGAATAACGGTGAGCAGCGTGTTGAAAATATTAAAGAGCAAAGCACTGTTTCCAATCATCATACGCTGAGTATTATCTCTGGCAAAAAGCACTAGCGAAGTAGCTCCTTGTTCAAAACTCATCCAAAAGAAAATGGTAAAGAAAGCAAAAATGATCACAGCAATCATACGATCTCTAACAACTTTTGTATAGCGAGAGATACGGGTTATTACCAGATATAAAAATACGATTAAGCCAAATATAATCCCTACGACTTTTCCGTCATATCCTAAAATAGTTTCCGGAAATAATCTGAATTTAGCGATGATTCTGAACGGATCATCAAACGCATATAGTAAACCGATAATTGTTGAAACCGTAATTAAAATATAATCAACAGTTGTAAACGGATTTTTTTTAAGGGCGTCTTTGTCTTCTTGCGTTAAATCAGCCAATTCAGGGTCGTTGTCAATCGTTTTTTCTCCTTTTTTAGGAACATCCCCAATAGAACCAAAGATAGGTTTAGCTAACCAAAACTGAAGAGTTCCCAACAACATAAAAATTCCAGCTAACCCAAAACCATAATGCCATCCAACTCTTTCTCCCAAATAACCACAAAGCATCATTCCAAAAAAAGCACCAGCATTTACTCCCATATAAAAGATAGTATAAGCACCGTCCTTTTTTTGAGGAACTGATTTGTACATTTCAGAAAGAATGGAGGTCATGTTTGGCTTAAAAAAACCGGTACCTGCAACTAAACAAGCTAACCCAAGATACATAAACATCTCTCCTTCCAATGCCATAAAAGCGTGACCAAGTGTCATTACTAATGATCCGATGACTACTGCCCAACGGTAACCGATATATCTGTCGGCGAGAATTCCTCCAAAAATAGGAGTGATGTACAGCAACATAGCATAAGTGGCAAATAATGCACCTGCATCGGCAACTTCCCATCCCCATCCCGGATTTAGTCCAATTACAGACATTGTCAAAAACTGAATCAACAACACTCTCATTCCGTAGAAAGAAAAGCGTTCCCACATTTCTGTAAAAAATAAAACAAATAAACCTGCCGGATGACCTAATACTTTTGTGTCGAAAAAATTCGGTTGTGAGCTTGAACCTGTCTGCATATATAGTGTGTTTTTATTTTAGGTTGAGAAAGATAATTAAATTATTTAATTAACCATCTTTTAAAAAGAATCATTTTTAGTTTGGGTCTTCTTTTCCAAAGGTTTAATGATAAATCGGTCATAAATTGTTAAAGAAACAATGGAAAACAATCCTATACCAACAATAACAAACCATATTTTATTGGGATTATAAGTATTCCAGAGCATATCTGCCATTTCCCAATGTGACATGCCTAGTTTTTGTTCTGCTAAAGCAAAGTATTCATTTTTAGAAAAAGGTAAGTGGACCTGGCTGATGTCAATACTTTTAGAAGTGGCAAAGTCTTTAAAAGATTGTGATACCAAGTGCCAGTCAACAGATTCAGCCTTTAAATTAAATTGTTTTTCAAAATTGGAAATAGACATATTAAGCGCCTTAGAACCTTGTTCTATAAACTGTTCATTGGTTACTACTTCCGGCATTTCTATATTTCTGCCAGCCATTTCTTTTTTGAGTAAAGACAGTTTATCTGACCAGGATTGATACAAACTTCCTGAAATAAAGCTTGTAACAAAATAGCTGGCAGCAACAGGTAAAAAATAAGTTCCCTGATACAACCCTTCTTTTCCCTTTGGAGTAATCAAGGCAATGAACGAGGACACTGTAGGGCTTGACATCATTTCGCCAATGGCAAAAATCATAGTTCCAATAACTGTGAATACAGGGTTATGCGTATAAAAAGTCAGACCAACACCAATAGTTGCAATAACAGCACCTCTTATAACCGCATTAATATGGCGTATTTTAGTTACAAAATAAGAAATAGTTACTTGGCAGCAGATAATCATAAAGGAGTCGATATTGGTAAACCATTCTGGTTTTACCTGTCCGTCTTGTGTCATTAATCTGCCTAACAGAGGAATATTATTGTTGAGCCAGTTGCTTAACGAAGAAGAGTTTACCCAATCTTCAATAAAATTAGGCAGTGTATTGAATAATTGATTAAACATCGTCCAAAAACCAATCATTAGCAGTAGCAAAATTCCCAAGCGAATATCTTTCAGTGCTTCAAAAATTCCGAGAATAGATTCTTTGATTGCTTTTCCGATAGAATTTTTTGGTTTTTCAACTTTTGGTTCTTTGTAGAATAACAGTAAAACAACGAGGTTGATACCAATTACGATTGCTGCCTGAATAAAAATGATTTTCCAACCGTAGGTGCTTCGCAAACCGGATGACATAGCGGGTCCGATAAATCCTCCGATATTTACCATCATATAAAAAATTCCGAACCCGAGTGTACCGGTAGTTTCATCCGTATTTCGAGCCACAATAGCAGAAGCTACAGGTTTAAAGAATGCAGCTCCTACAGCTACCAACAGAAAAACCATGTATACACTCCAATATGTGTTGACTTCTCCTAAAAGATAGTAGCCTGAAATCATGATGAGATAGGCAATAGTCAAAGAAATTTTATAGCCGATTCTATCCGCTATTACTCCAAAGATCAGAGGCAGAAAATATAGGATTCCGACAATGTTTCCCATGATATTTCCTTTTTGTACGTGGTCAAACCCCAATCCTCCGGTATCGGTTGATCCGACAAGGTATAGTCCTAACAAAGTATAAATTCCATACCATGCCCAGCGTTCCATCAATTCCATAAAACTGGCAATCCAGAAGTTTTTATTGAAAGAGCTAAGCGTTTTTCCGAATGATTTTTTATTTTCTGTCATTATCTGTGATGTAATTTTAAAAACAGCCCAAATTACATAAATAATTTTAAAATAAGCATATAAAAAAACAGCCCGGAGGCTGTCTTTGTTTTTTTGTTATTTTACTTCTTGCATTAGTTTCCTAATGATTGGGGAAATAACAATGAGTATTATTCCTGCAATTAAAGCATAAATAGCTAATTGATAGTACCCGTCTGTATATAAGTTTAGTTTTTCTAAGTTAGTAGCATTTTCGTTTGGCGATGCCATGTTTGCTCCTAATAAGCCGGCGGCATACTGTCCGTATGCTGAAGCTAAAAACCACAATCCCATCATCATTCCAACCAGTCTGTTAGGAGATAATTTAGTAATGATCGACAAACCGATAGGAGACAAACACAATTCTCCTAAAGTCATAATCAGATAAGCGGAAGTAAAAATATTTAGTGAGGTTATTCCGTCCGGGCCTGCAAAGAACTTGGTTGAATACAGAATAAAAAACGAACCAGCCAGAAATAAAAATCCTAATCCGAATTTTATTACTGTATTGGGCTCTAATTTTTTCTTGCTTAATGCTACCCAAACTAATCCTAAAACAGGAGCAAACAAAATTACGAAAAATGCATTGGAAACATTGTTTACAATATTAGGATCAATGGTGAAGAATAAAAGCTTATCAGTAAGGTTGCCTTTCGCAAATAGAGACAACGACCCTCCGCTTTGTTCAAAAAATGCAAAGAAAATAATTGAAAATGCAATAAATAAAAGGGCTGCAATCAGCTTCTTTTTAACCTTGCTTGATTCTTGTCGGGACAATTCAAAAAAGAAATAAATCAAAGCAGCAGGTCCTATGGCATACATGAAGTAGTCGGTGTAATCTGTATTCTCAATCATAGCGTGAATTAGTGGAATACACAAAGCTGCTCCAATATATACAGCAATTTCACGAGTACCTCTTTTTTTAGGCTCCAAATGCATAAGTGGAGAGTTTCCAATAGGAGCCAATGATTTTTTCGTTGTAAGGAAAATAACTATTCCAATAACCATAACTGCGGCAGCAGCAAAAAATGCCAGATTCCATCCGTGAAATTTACCTAAATAAACACACAAAGCACCTCCCAATAAGGCACCGATATTAATTCCGGAATAGAATAAACTGAAACCAGCATCTCGTCTTGAATCTCCTTCTTTGTATAGCTCCCCTACCATGGAAGAAATATTGGGTTTAAAAAAACCTGTTCCGATGATGGATAAAGTAATTCCGTAGTAAAAGAAATGCTCAGGATCTAAGCCAATTAAAAAGTTTCCGGTAATCATTACGATTCCTCCAAACAATAACGACTTTTTAAAACCTAAAATTTTATCGGCAAAAACACCGCCAATGAATGTAAAGGCATAAACGAATGCTTGAATAGCCCCATATTTTAAATTTGCTTCTTTATCTGATAATAAAAGCATATCAACCATAAAAATGGCCAATACACCTCGCATTCCGTAAAAACAGAAGCGCTCCCACATTTCTACTAAAAATAAATACCAAAGCTGTTTTGGATATTTTCCTTCAAAATTTTGAATTTCTTCTAATGTCAGTTCTTTACTCATAATTTACTTGATGAATTAATCAATTAAACTTAGTTTGCTAAGTTATATTGAGCAGTTTATTTGTGCGAAATCTATCGGATTCCGTGCATTAATTTTTTCAATAACGGGTTAATCAGCATTACTAATATTCCGGCAGCAGCAGGTATAAGAGTAAACAAAAAGAAGAAATGGCTTAAAGAGTGGTTTTCTTTAATAACTTCAATTTGTCCTCCCATAATTGCTGCAAATTTTTGAGCAATTGCCAAGGCTAAATACCACATACCAAACATAAAGGCAAGCATTTTTGCCGGTACCAGTTTAGAGACGTAAGACAAACCAACCGGAGAAATAAATAATTCGCCTAATGTATGGAATAAATATGTTAATATTAGAAATATCATCGACATTTTAACTCCTTCTCCAAGTCCGAAGGATCCCAATCCTAAGATCAAAAAGCCTATGGCAACCAATATTAATCCAAAGCCATATTTAAAAGCAGCTGAAGGATTGTGTTTTGAATCCCATAGTTTTGACACAGTTGAAGCCAGAGCTATAATAAAGAAAGAGTTCAGAATTGAAAACCACGATACGGTAATTTCTGAAACTTCTTTGGTAAACTCATTGTACAACATCCAGATGGCACACGCCCAGATTGCGCCAAAACAAACAAATAAGATAATATTGGAAAGGGCAATCTTTTTCCACGTAGCTTTTGCCAACATAATCAGTACAACGGTAATGATAATGAGAGGAATAATAGTTAAACAGGTATTTACAATATTAAATGCTGTTAAAGCAGATCCTTCTAATCCTCTGTTTACATAATCTCTTGCTACCAATACCAAAGAGGTAGCACCTTGTTCAAAACTCATGAAAAAGAACATAAGGAAAAAGGCAAGCAAAATAACGGCAAACATCCGGTCTCTGATTATTTTACCGTAGCGCAAAATTCTGGATATAACTAAATATAAGAACGCGAGTAAAGCGATTAAAGCAATAATATTCTGACCTCTTAAAGCTGCCGTATCCAAAAACTCAAAAATGTCAATCACTCCATTTTTAGAAAGCGGATCGTTAAAAGCATACAGTAAACCAATAACCGATACTATTCCGATCAGAATATAATCGGTTAAAGTATAAGGGTTTTTTGATTCTTTCTCTTCCTCTTCCTGTTCTGGAGTCAGCTGTATTTCTGCTTTTGATTTATCCAATTCTCCAATTTTACCAAAAAGAGGTTTGGCTAACCAGAATTGGAGAGTTCCTAATAACATAAATATTCCGGCAAGTCCAAAACCATAATGCCAGCCGATGCGTTCTGCCAAATAGCCGCAAAGCATCATTCCAAAAAAGGCTCCGGAGTTTACTCCCATGTAAAAAATGGTATAAGCACCATCTTTCTTTTCAGGAAGATATTTATACATTTCTCCTAACATAGAAGGCATATTAGGCTTAAAAAAACCAGTTCCGATAACCAAGCACGCCAATCCTATAAAAAACATGAATTTAGCGTCAAAAGCCATGGCAGCATGTCCGAAAGTCATTACTATAGCGCCAACTATTACAGCCCAACGTGAACCGATGTATTTGTCGGCTATAACTCCGCCCAAAATAGGAGTCAGATACAAAAGCATGGCGTAAGTACCATATAGAGCTCCTGCTTGTTCAGCACTCCATCCCCAACCGGAAAACGGATCGCCAAATAAAACTTTTGCTGTCAAAAACTGGATTAGTAAAACGCGCATTCCATAAAAGGAAAACCGTTCCCACATTTCTGTAAAGAAAAGAACGAATAAGCCTGCGGGATGTCCCAGTATCTTAGAATTAAAAAGATCCGAGTGAGTGGTCTGTTCTGCTGTCATTTAGTAATGTTTGAAATGATTGTTAGATGTTGTATTATGTAAGTTTTTTTTACAAATTAGAAAAGATTACAGATTGTTTAGAATAAAATTAGTCATTTTGGTATACAGTTGAAGACGAGTATTTCCGCCATATATACCGTGATTTTTGTCCGGGTAAATCAGCCAGTCAAAATCTTTGTTGTTTTGTACCAGCGCTTCTATCATTGCCATACTGTTTTGAACGTGCACATTGTCATCAGCTGTTCCGTGTATAAGCAAAAAACGTCCTTTAAGCTGATCTGCAAAAAAGAAAGGCGAATTGCTGTCATACCCTGTAGGATTTTCCTGAGGAGTTTTCATATAGCGCTCGGTATAGATGCTGTCGTAATACCGCCAATTGATAACCGGAGCCACTGCAATAGCTGCTTTAAATATATCATTCCCTTTTAAAATACAGTTGGTCGACATAAAACCGCCATAACTCCACCCCCAGATACCTATTCTGTCAGCATTTACGTAAGGCATTTTTCCCAAGTATTTAGCAGTTTCAATTTGGTCTTCTACTTCGTATTTCCCCAATTCGTATTGTGTGATTTTTTTGAAATCAGCTCCCTTAAATCCGGTTCCTCTTCCGTCTACTGTAACTACAATATATCCCTTTTGAGTAAGCATTGCATGCCAGTAATCGTTGGAATCTAGCCATTTATCAGCTACTTGTTGTGATCCCGGTCCGCTGTACTGGTACATAAACACGGGGTATTCCTTGTTAGGGTTGAAATCTACCGGCTTTAAGATCCAGGCATTTAAAGGAGTACCGTCCGCAGCCGGAATCTCAATGAATTCTTTTTCGGGAAGTTGATATTCTTTTAAAGCGTTTTCTAGCTTTTTGTTATTTAAAATTTCTTTGATTATTTTACCGGATTGAGCTTTGTTTAACGTGTAAACAGGAGCTGTTTTGACAGAGGAATAGGTATTGATATACAAGTCAAAATCCGGACTGAAAACAGCGTTATTAGTTCCCAATTCCGAGCTTAACTGTTTTTTGTTTTTTCCGTTTAGATTTATAGCATAGATATCTCTGTAAATAGAACCCCGTTCTACTGACTGGTAAAATAAGGTTTTTGTTTTAGAGTCAATGCCATAATAATTAGTTACTTCCCATGATCCGTTTGTAACTTGATTAATCAGTTTTCCGTTTTTGTCATAGTGATAAAGGTGATTGTAACCATCTCGTTCACTCGTCCAGATAAACTGATTGTCATCAAAAAAATTAACATCGTGAATATCTACATATGCTTGGTCTGTTTCGTTTAATATTAGTGTTTTAGCTTGTGTGTTGCCGTCAATAAAATATAATTTTATATCATTCTGATGTCTGTTGATGACTTGTGCACTAAGGTATTGGTTGTCATTAGTCCATTTGATTCTCGGAATATAAAAATCATTAAACTCCGATAAATCAACTTGAAGGGAGCTGTTGTTTTGAATATCGTAAATGTAAAGAGATACTTCGGCATTTTTTTCTCCTGCTTTTGGATATTTGAACTTATCTTGTGAAGGATAAAGATCAGTGCCGTAAACATCCATAGAATATTCAGGAACCTGAGATTCATCAAATTTTATATACGCAATTTTATCTCCGTTTTTACTCCACTCAAACATTCTTGCAATTCCAAATTCCTCTTCATAAACCCAGTCCGAAATACCGTTTATAATTTGATTTTTACTGCCGTCCTGCGTTATTTGAGTTGTTTTTTTGCTGGCAATGTCATAAATAAATAAATTATTTTTGTGTGCATATGCTACTTTGGTTCCGTCATTGGAAAAGGCAGGAGCCATTACAGAGTGATTGGCAACAGGAGTTAATTCTCCTGTTTTGATGTTGTAAATGTAATAGTCAGCTAAAAGAGAACGACGGTAAATAGAACGACTGTTTGTACCTATTAGCAGTTGTTCCTCCTTTTTGTCAAAAGAATAATCGTCTATTGACTCAATATTTTTAAATAAAGAATTGTCAAAGGCAGTTTTTGTTTTTTCTAAAGATTTAAAATCATAAATATTAATGACTTGTGCTCCGCTGGGTAATTGTTCAATCCTGCTGAACTGGTTAGATTTGGGCATGGCATTTGTAGACTGCATTACCTGAGTTCTAAATGTTCCATCCCAAATTTCGTTAAGTTCAATCTTTTTCTGAGCAAAGCCTGTTTGTGCTGCAAAAAGGCAAATAAGAAGGGTAAATTTTAGGTGTTTCATTATTGTATTAGTCGAAAAAACTTCCAATTTTAATGAAAAAATATGATTTGAGCTAATTTTTTTTCGATTCAGCTAAGGAAAGATTAAATTTATTGAGGCATTTTTGACAACAAAAATCCTAATAATTTAAAAAAAAGATATGATTTAGCTTTTTTTTAGTTTTTTTAGGCTTATAAGAAAGGTTTATCTTTGTGGCATAAATAAAAGTACAAATGAAAGAGAATATCAATGGGTTTTCAAAACTGGATAAACAAGAAAAAATCAATTGGATAGCAAAAAATTTTTTTTCGGATGCCGATGAAGCAGTCAAAATGATAAAGCGATATTGGAATGCGGATGAAGCATTGCAAAAGCTACATGATGAATTTATAGAAAATACGGTTACCAATTTTTATCTGCCTTTTGGTATTGCTCCTAATTTTTTGATTAACAAGGAGTGGTACACATTGCCCATGGTTATTGAAGAAAGTTCAGTTGTGGCTGCTGCAGCTAAATCAGCTAAATTTTGGTCTGTTAGAGGCGGGTTTAAAACAACAGTTATAGGAACGGAGAAAATAGGGCAAGTTCACTTTTTGTTTAAAGGAGAAAAGCAAAAGCTGGTCCAGTTTATAAATCAGATAAAGCCATTATTTTTTAGTGAAACAGCTGTTGTTACACAAAATATGCGCAAACGAGGAGGAGGCATACGTGAAGTAGAGCTGAGAGACAAAACGGATGTCTTGTCGGATTATTATCAATTACATGTTACTTTTGATACCAAAGATAGCATGGGAGCTAATTTTATCAACTCGTGTTTAGAACAAATAGCAGACATTCTCAAAAAACAAGCTGTTAAACACTCGTCTTTTTCAGATGAAGAAAATCAAATAGACGTTGTGATGAGCATTCTGTCTAATTATGTGCCAAACTGTTTAGTAAGGGCAGAGGTAAGTTGCCGGGTAGAAGAATTAAAATCAAAAGATATAGAAGAACCGCAGTTGTTTGCAGAAAAATTTGTACGGGCAGTTAAAATAGCAGAGATAGAACCTTTTAGAGCCGTAACGCACAACAAGGGAATTATGAACGGAGTAGATGCAGTGGTGGTAGCTACCGGAAATGATTTCAGAGCTGTTGAAGCAGGGGTTCACGCTTTCGCAGCTCAATCCGGGGTGTATAGCAGTTTGTCGCATGCCATAATAGAAGACGGAATATTTAAATTTTGGGTAGATCTGCCTCTGGCGCTGGGAACAGTAGGAGGATTAACATCATTGCATCCCATGGTGAAAATGGCTTTGCAAATTCTTAAAAACCCATCGGCAGAACAGCTGATGCAGATTATAGCTGCTGCCGGATTGGCACAGAATTTTGCTGCAGTCAAATCGCTTACTACAACCGGAATTCAAAAAGGACATATGAAAATGCACTTGATGAATATTCTTAATCAATTTAAAGCTACAGATGAAGAAAAGGTCGCTGTAGCCGCTCATTTTGAAAAAGAAATAGTGTCACACAGTGCTGTTGTCGAATTATTGGAAAGTTTAAGAAAGTAAAAGGTATGGCAGAGTTTTACAGTAATGGAAAACTATTTATTCTGGGTGAATATTATGTTCTGGAAGGAGCAAAAGTATTTGCTTTGCCTACTAAATTTGGACAATATCTCAACGTATATCCTGTAAAAACTTCTGTTTTATCTTGGAAAAGCTACGATGCGGATGGTTCAATTTGGTACAAGGATGAAATTGAGCTAAAAGATATTATCAGCAACAACAGCAAGTCTGCCGATAAAGTGCGAACTACCTTGATTACTATTCTGCATGAAGCACATTTAATGAATCCTGATATTTTATCTAAACGCGGATTTGCTGTAGAATGTCGGCTTACTTTTATGAGAAACTGGGGATTAGGCTCTTCATCCACATTAATTAATAATATTGCGCAATGGTTTGAAATTGATGCTTTTGAATTATTACAAAAATCATTTGGCGGAAGCGGATATGATATTGCATGTGCTCAAAATAATTTTCCTATAACTTATCAGCTTCAGAATAAAAACCCAGTTGTAGAACAAGTTGCATTTAGTCCAGAATTTAAAGAGAAAATTTATTTTGTTTATCTGAATCAAAAACGAGACAGTAAAGAGGCTATTGCTAACTTTAGGAAAAAACAAAAAGACTTAACCCGTGAAGTTGCAGAAGTATCTGAAATGACGAATGAGTTATTGGATATTCAGGACTTAGAAACTTTCATTGTTTTTTTTAAGCAATATGAGGAAAAGCTAAGTGAGGTGCTGGAAATTCCAACAGTTCAAAGACAACTTTTTTCCGATTTTGATGGATTGGTAAAAAGTCTCGGCGGTTGGGGAGGAGACTTTGTCATGGTGGCTAGTTATCAAAATCCTGCTGCCTATTTTAAAGAAAGAGGTTACCCTACCTTATTTACGTTTGAAGAGATGATATTGTAATAAATAAGGTTATTTAAAACTAAAAAATTCTAACCGCTTCTTATCTTACAGGACGTAGCGTATTGCTAAAAGTAACCTTAAAGGGGTTTTCTTTATTAGTGCTGGTTTTCATGATATAGATAAACTTAAACATTTTCGCGTAATCACTTTCAATGGTAATTTCGCTGTCAGTGTAGTTGTCTCGAATTATAAAATCTTGTCCGTTTTCTACCCGTACTGATTTTGCAATGCCTGTTTGAAGATCACTCATCGTCATGCCTTTAAAGAAATTTTTATCAGCATTTTTAATAATTATGTCTTCGCCCTTGTAACCTTGTGTAAGAATTACAACAGAGTATTCGTCTCCGGTAGCTTTCATGCCTTGGAGATAATTTTCTTTAGTCTTGTCAGAAACGGATCTGAAATCATCTCTTACCTGTGCATAGTCAGGTAAATCAATAACATCTTTTTCTTCCGGCAGCCGATCTTCTTCTTTAATCTTTTCGATTTTTTCTTCTATGGTAAGTTTTTTTTCGGGAGCGAAGATATGTGAAGCCGATTTACACATAGAAAACAAAACGATTAATGCTAAAAAGGGTATTTTTTTCATTTTCTTAAATTAACGATGATAGGGATGCGGTCGTAAGTAAGTATCTTTGTGCGGTAAAGTTAATTTTTTACAAGCGAATAAAAAAGAGTATAAGCTTTAAAAGTTTAAAAAAGGAATGTGACATGAATTGTGATGTAGTTATTATTGGCGGTGGAGCAGCCGGTTTTTTTACAGCAGTTAACATAGCAGAACACCAGAAAAAGCTTAAGATTGCGATTTTAGAAAGAGGGGCTGAGGTACTGTCTAAAGTAAAAATATCCGGAGGAGGCAGGTGCAATGTTACGCATGCTTGTTTTGATCCCAAGGAGCTTACGCTTTTTTATCCCAGAGGAAAAAAAGAGCTGTTAGGACCTTTTCATCAGTTTTGTTCAGGCGATACTATCTCTTGGTTTGAAAAGCATGGAGTTAACTTGAAAATAGAAGAAGACAATCGCATATTTCCAGATACAGATTCTTCACAAACTATTATTGACTGTTTAACCAGTACTGCTAAAAAGTATAATGTAGAAGTACTAAAAGGAGTTGCTGTACAGAGCATATTTAAAAAAGAAAATCGCTGGAAAGTAGAAACAAAAAAAGGAAGCTTTCAATGCCAATATCTTGTCTTTGCTTCGGGCAGCAGCCCCAAGACGTGGGAAATGCTCAGTCATTTAGGACACAGGATAGTAGAGCCCGTTCCGTCTTTGTTTACTTTTAATATAAAAGATAAACGACTTGAAGGGTTAATGGGCGTTTCTACCCCGGCTTTGGTTGAAGTAAAAGGAGAAAAGTTAACAGCAGAAGGTCCCTTATTAATTACCCATTGGGGAATGAGCGGTCCGGGAATATTGAAGCTATCTGCATGGGGAGCCAGAATATTGGCAAAAAAAAACTATCAGTTTGCTATTCAAGTCAATTGGCTGCCAAACACTACAAAAGAAGCGATAAAAGAACAATTGCTAACGATCAAAAAAGAGCACGGTAAAAAAGCAGTCAGCAAAAGAACAGAAATTATGCTGCCCAGTCGTTTGTGGTATAAAATTGTTGAAGCCGCAAATATAGAAGAAGACACAAAGTGGGCGGATTTATCTGCTAAACAACTCAATCAACTGGTATTACAACTTACAGAAGCTGAATTTAAGGTAAATGGCAAAAGTACTTTTAAAGAAGAGTTTGTCACAGCGGGCGGTATAGAATTAAAGGAAATAGATTTTAAAACGATGCAGAGCAAACTATTTCAGCATTTGTATTTTGCAGGCGAAGTTTTAAACATTGATGCCATAACCGGAGGATTTAATTTTCAAAATGCCTGGACAACCGGATTTATTGCTGCCCGGGCTATTGTTGAAAATGCTCAAAATAATAAAGATGAAATTTAATTATTATAATCGTACCAACCGAATATTGCTGTGTGTGTTTTGTTTGCTCCCATTTTTATCTATGGGAATCTTATTTTTTGTGATAGCTAGTCCTATAACTCTTTTTTTAGGGGTTGTTTTGCTATTTCTGTTTTTTGTTTTTTTGTATAAATGTACTTTTATCAGTATCGCTATGGATGAAGAAGGGGTTACATACAAAAGTTTGTTTTATAGTAAACATATTAGCTGGAATCAGGTAAAAGATATATTGATAGTAGTACGCCACCGTCGTTCAGCGCCGGATTACTATACTTACCGGGAGTGGATACAAGCAGGCTATGAAGGTAAAAATTATTTTTTGCTGTTTAGAACAACGGATGAGTTTCCTGCAAATCCAATGTTTATGTTTAGTGCGCCAATCGGAGAAAATTATATAAGCGTACAGTATAGAAAACAGATTGGTCTTTTGTTAAAGAGATTATTTCTTCCCAGCATTTAAAAGGCATATTTTATTTTGATTCCCAGGGCATATGTTTTTATTTGGGATTTGTATTTTCCATTGGTTTGTGCTAGACTCATGGGCTTTAAAGCATTTCCGGGTTCCGGGTTATATGTCAGCAGATCGCTTTGAGATTTATCAATCGCTTTGGATTGGTCATTTAACCCCAGATCCAGATAGAGTCCTATATACAGCTTTTGATCCGAAGTCAGCTCCTGTTTAATTCCGGCTTCTGCGATCCACGCCCATCTGTTATGGAGCTTTATTTCTTTGGCAGCACTGAAACGGTCAAATTTTCCAAACCCTGCAAATTCAGGTTCCGTCAGTTCCAGCTGCCATTGCGGAAAATACCCTGAGGTTTGTAAAGAGCTGTAATGCATTTCCACTTCATTTTTAAGCTGCATGGAATACTTAATTCCCGTTCTTGCGTAAAAAGCCGTTTTTCCCGAACCGCTGTACTCTATCATCACTGGCAGGTTGATTTGCTGTATGTTCCAGGTTTCCTTATAGTTTTGTGTATGATACTGAAAAGTAAACGATTCCCCGTCCAAATCAATATACCCTTCTCTGTTTTCCAGTGCTTTCTTTCCGTATTGAATCTGGGCATATTCGTAACCAATTCCCTAGTTAGCTGCCAATCCATAGATTTGAAGCAGTAACTTACTCCGTCTACATCTGCTGTCGTGGAACTGGCAGCAGGTCCAACGCCGTTTGCAATCACATCTTGATTAAAACCATTAATATTTAATGATTGATAAGTTTGAGCATACGAAACACTACTTAAAAAAATCAGTTTTAAGATGATTAAAAAGTAAAGTTTTTTCATTTATTTGTTTTTAATAATGATATTTTGTTATTTGAAATATCTTTGATACTTGAAATGACAGATGCTATTGTATCCTCCAATACTTCTTAAATCTGTATTATGTTTCAAAAGTTTTAGTTATAGTCCCTTCTTTAACTTATTTATGGTATCTTAAAATTTAGTTGTGTTTTTTTGTGTACATTCACGGTCTTTGTATAACACTTCAGAAGTGGATATTTCTCTAACTGTTATTCTTGTTTTCTCTTCGATTTGTTCTAAAATAGGGGATCTATATTACATATTTTTTAATCAAACATAGTGCAATAAAATGCAGGAAACAGTTTTTAGGGGGCGGACAAAGGGGTGGACAAAAGAATAGTTTTTTTGTACTTTATTGATTTTTATCTATTTATAGGTGTTTTAAAAAATAACAGCAATTAGCTATCTTAGCCAAAAAATAATATTATTAGAACACCTTTCTACATACTGGTTTGTTTTTTGGGACTGTTTTTAAAGAGCTTTGCACAAAATAGCAGGTCTGCTGTTTTGGAAAAAGAAATTATTTGCATGGAACTTGTTTCCGATAAAGATAGTTTAATGCAGATGACCGAACAGCGGCTAAAGCAAGCTTCTAAAAAAGAAGAGAAGGAACTAGCTATTATTCAGAAGGTTTTATTGGCTGGGTTGTATTCTCGTGAATTGGATCGGTTTAATGATAAAAGTACGCCTCTTTATGAAACAGCAGTAAATAGGGCAGCGGATATTGAAAATACGGCATTGCGGATTTGGGCGTTTACCAAGGCAGGCTTTTATTTTTATTCATACAATCAATACGGAGAAGCATTGCCTTATTTTTTTAAGTCATCGCAGGCATTGGAGTTTATTTCGGACGACGAACTGATACAGGGATCAGAAGTTTTAAAGCTAAACGCATACTTTTTTAGTACTATTGCCGAATATGACAAAAGTATACAGTATCTCCACCGGGCTTTAAAATTAACGTCTACTGAATCAAAAAGTTACGGCGATTTGCTCAATGCTTTAGGCAATTGCTATTTAAGTAAGGGTGATCTTGTTGCAGCGGAGACTTATTTTGAACAAACCAAACAGAGTGCTGAAAAAAATAAGGATATCATACGTTATGCCAAAGCTTTAGGGGATTTGGCAAGGGTTGAAATATCTCGGAAAAACTGGCAAAAAGCAGAAGAATTGCTTTTGAAGGACATTGCTTTATCGGTTAATAACGGTGATAACCGCAATGCCATGTTTGCTCAATTACAATTGGGTAAACTCTATTGGGAAAAAGGAGATATTGAACAAGCTTATACTGCTTTAACTGCAGCCAAGCAATATGCAGCCAGTAAAACATATTTAAAAGGATATGAAAAAGAGACTGTAGAATTGCTTTTGCAAATTGTTGTTCAACAGAAGGATACTACAGAGGAATTATTACTCAGGAGAGAGCTGGATTCGCTAAATGTGTTAACGGAAACAGAGAATAGAGAAGCTATTGATAAGATTGTTCTTAAATTTCAGAAAGGAATGGTCCAATGGGAGTTAGAGGCAGAGCAGGCAAAGCTTGAAAAAGCTTCTTTACTGCGTTGGACCTGGACGATGGTCAGTATTTTGTTGTTGGTTGTAGTTGTGCTGATTTATATTTCTTATAAGCGCCGTCTGAGATTGCGAATGACGGAGTTTGACAAAAAAATACTTTCTTTTCAGTATGACAAGATACAGTCAGAGCAAAAACTAAATGCGGCTAATAATTCACTGGCTTCTTTTTATACCTTTTTGGAAGAAAAAAATCAACAAATCGGACTTTTAGAAAAAGAAATACAAAAAATAAATGGAGCAAAGCAAACGATAACACTCAAAGAATTGTTGTCGTCCCACTTGATGACTGATGAAAATTGGGAGTTTTTTAAACAAGCTTTTATTGAAGAAGAACCGGAATACTACAAAAAATTACGGAGTAATTTTCCGGAACTGACGGAGTCTAATTTAAGAATTATATTATTGCAAAAAATGGGGCTGAGTAATTCAGAAACTTCCCATATTTTGGGTGTAACTACAGAGGCTGTTAAAAAAGCCAAGCAGCGTTTGCGAAAAAAATATAGCACTAAACAAGATATACTTGGTTTTGAACAATTTTTGAATTAAAACTAATCGGTTTTGAATAGCAGTTTGCATTTTTGCCGTCGCAACGTTCTAATTGTAATAAAAGATAGTATTTTTGCTCAAATATAGGATGGCTATGGCAAACACAAATGATTTTATTTTTGATAAAAAGATAGAGCTGACTTCTGCTCTACAGGGTAGTTTCTCGTGGGAATCTCCAAGTAATATTGCATTGGTAAAATACTGGGGTAAAAAGGAAAATCAAATTCCTGCGAATGCTTCCATAAGCTTTACGCTTAGCCATTGTAAAACAATTACGACTTTGACCTATAAGGCTAAGTCCGATAGCGGAATTTTATTTGATTTGTTATTTGAAGGGGAGGTTAAAGAGGAATTTAAGCCTAAGATTCAGAAGTTTTTTGAGCGAATAATGCCGTATTGCCCCTATATTAATTATTTTCACTTTACTATTGATACCCGCAATACTTTTCCGCACAGTTCAGGCATTGCTTCTTCCGCATCAGGTATGGCAGCATTGGCGGTTAATATCATGTCTTTAGAAAAACTGTTTTTGCCAGAAATGACAGAAAAATACTTTGATCAAAAAGCTTCTTTTTTGGCGCGTTTGGGGTCGGGGAGCGCCTGCAGAAGTATCTCGGGAAGCGTAGTTGTTTGGGGAAGCCATCCGGAAATAGAAGGGAGTTCGGAATTGTACGGCGTTTCTTTTCCCTATGAAGTTCACGAAAAATTTAAAAATTACAAGGATGTCATCCTTTTGGTAGACAAAGGCGAAAAAAAGGTTTCCAGTACGGCAGGACACGGTTTGATGCACAATCATCCTTTTGCTAAGGAGCGTTTTGTACAGGCAGAGAAGAACTTGTCGGCTATGGCTGCCATTCTGAAAGAAGGTAATTTGGAAGGTTTTATTCAGTTGGTGGAGAGCGAGGCGCTGACTTTGCACGCTATGATGATGACTTCGATCCCTTATTTTATTCTGATGAAGCCGAATACTTTGAAGATTATTGAGAAAATATGGCGTTTTAGAGAACAAACTAAAATTCCGGTTTGCTTTACATTGGATGCAGGTGCGAATGTTCATGTGCTGTTTCCGGAAGAAGACGGGGATTTTGTAATGACTTTTATCAGACAGGAATTAGCTGTTTTTTGTGATAATGAGCAATATATTGAAGATAAATTAGGATTTGGTTCTGAACGAATCAAATAATTTTTGTATTTTTATATTGTGGTATAAAGATTGATGTTATTCCACAATTAAATTTTTTGAATATGAAAAAGATATTAACCTTATTTTGGATAGCGTTTGGTGTCTTGATGGCATATCAGGAAGCAAATGCGCAAACGCAGGCAGAGGATCAAAATCCGAACTTTCGCGTAAGTATGAATAAATATCTTGCAGCAGCAGATTCATTGTCAGTAACCATGAATACTACCGTACAGGATACCTACAAAGCGTATGATTGGTACGAGGCAAGAGAAGAGCGACGAGCTTTGAGAAAACAATACCGCCATGAGGAAAGAATGGCGCGTATCAAATACGGACGCGATTATTATCCGAATTACTATGGCAGTTATTACGGATATTATAATAGCGGATGGAACTGGAATTGGATGCCCCGCGTAGGATACAGAACCGGGAACTGGTGGTTTTCTATTTAATACTAAACTTAAAAATATAACATAATAATATGCAGATGAAACGTATCGCATTAGCCGCAGTCTTACTTGCTTCAGGATTATTTATAGGTTCTTGTAGCCGTCAGGTAACTCGAGTAAGTACAGAAGAAACCATTGATATCAGTGGAAGATGGAATAATACAGATTCCAGAGAAGTAGCCAATCAAATGACAGATCAAGTACTTAGCGGATCCTGGATAGGTGATTTTCAGGAGGATAACGCGGGTAAAAAGCCGGTTGTTATTGTTGGAATGGTGATGAATAAAAGCCACGAACACATTGATGCGGAAACATTTGTAAAAGATGTTGAACAGTCGTTTATCAAATCTCAAAGAGTGCGTTTGGTACAGGGAGGAAAGAAACGGGAAGAACTTAGAGCTGAAAAAGCAGACCAGCAAACAAACGCTTCAGTTTCTACAATGAAAAAATTCGGGTTGGAAAACGGAGCCGATTTTATTCTTCAAGGATCGATAAACTCTATTGTAGATTCGCATAAAAAGCAAAAAGTAGTTTACTATCAGGTGAATTTAGAATTGACTAACATTCAAACAAACGAAGTAGTTTGGATTGGAGACAAAAAAATTGCTAAATACGTTAAAAACTAACTTTAAAAATACATAAATGGTTTTACAAAGAACCATCGATCTTTTTCTGAAAACATCAGTGTGTTTTACATTGATGTTTTTCGTGTTTGGCTGTGCGTCATATCACGATAGAATTACGGACTATTATCAAAAAATAGGAGCACATAATTTTGAAGAAGCAGAAAAAGAGCTGGACAAGAATGCCTTGTTAAAAAAGCCGCGCAATCAGCTTTTGTATTATATGGAAAAAGGGAGAGTGGCTCATTTGCGCGGAGAATACGAAGAGAGCAATCGCTATTTGAATCGGGCGGATTTACTGATAGAAGACGGGCTTAAAAACGTTGGCGATGTAGCGGTGGGATTGTTTTTAAATTCGATGTCTCAAAATTATAAAGGGGAGGAATTTGAAATTTTTATGCTTCACTATTACAAGGCGCTCAACTATATGTATCTGGGACAAACGGATGAGGCTATTGTGGAAGCCAGACGAATTACATTGCAAAATTATGCGCAGGGCGACAAGTATAACGACAAGTCAAACCGGTATTCAAAAGATGCTTTTTCGCTGACTTTACAAGGGTTGATTTACGAATATGAGGGCAATTATAACGATGCTTTTATAGCGTACAGAAATGCAGTTGAGGTGTACCAGCAATCTGCTGACAGAACGTATTACGGCGTATCTATGCCCAAAAACCTGAAATACGATGCTATGCGAATGGCTTATAAATTGGGATTTACAAGTGAACTGAATAAATTAGAAAGAGATTTTGATCTTGTATTTCGGGATTATACACCGACAGAAGGAGGGGAGCTGGTGATTTTTTGGGAAAACGGAAAAGCGCCGATTAAAGAGCAGGAAAATATTGTGTTTTCTTTGGTAAAAGGAGAAGATGGAGGAGTGTTTTTTACTAATGCCTTGGGAGTAATGATTCCTATTGATTTTGGTATTGCCGGGCAAACGTCTTTAAATGATATTCACAGTGTAAATATTGCTTATCCAAAATACATGGTTCAAAAACTGCCGTTTACTTACGCTACAGCAAAGGTAAATGAATCGGATTCTTTTACATTTGAATTGGTAGAAGATATCGATGCACTGGCAGTGTTGACTTTAAAAGAGCGTGCGGGGAAAGAACTGGGGCAGATTTTAACTCGTTTAGCAGTTAAAAAGTCAGCAGAGTATGCTTTAAAAGCAGCTTCCCGATCAAGTGGCAAAAATGGAAATGACAATGCGGTTCTGGAAGGCTTGGGTTTAGGAGTGCAGTTGTTTAACATGCTTTCTGAAAAAGCAGATACCCGAAACTGGCAAACACTGCCGGCGCAGATTAGTTACGTGAGAGTTCCATTGCAAAAAGGGACAAATGAAATTACAGTTTCTCTTGAAAAGCCAGGAGGACAGCGTATTGATCAAAAAATTACGGTAGAAGGCAAGGGGAAAATGCAGTTTTATAATTTTGCTACAATGTAAAGTCTAAAGTAAATTATGTCTAAAAATACGGTTTGTACCCATTGTAAAAAGCCTTTGGAATGCAAGGTAGATAACATCTTAGAATGTGAATGTTCAAATGTGCCTATTTCTAATGATACGAGATTGTTTTTATCCCAAACATATCACAAATGCGTATGTAACGCTTGTCTGAGTAAATTTGAAAAGATGATCCAATACGCGAAAGTCAATGAATTTCCCAGGCGCAGAAGCCAGATGCAGGAAGGTATTCATTATTATATGGAAAACGGCTATTTTGTCTTTACAGAACTCTATCACCTGATGAAAGGGCAATGTTGCCAAAACGGATGCAGGCATTGTGTTTATGGATTCAAAAACAGATATTTATAAAAAATAAGACCTCAAAAAATTACGCTGTAAAAATTAATGCCTACCTTTGCAGAGTAAAAATACTTTTATTGCTATGAAAGGACCTTTATTTTATTCAAAAATTCTTCTCTTTGGAGAATATGGAATTATCAGAGACTCTAAGGGGCTGTCCATTCCTTATAATTTTTATAACGGAGCACTTAAAGTAGAAGCTGATTTGGCAGGAGCTGCATTAAAATCAAATGAGAATTTGAGAAACTTTGTTGCCTTTTTAAAGGATATGCAAGAGGCAGAACCTGATTTAGTTCAGTTTGATTTTAAAAAGCTGGATGACGATATTGACCAAGGTTTATATTTTGATTCCAGTATTCCGCAAGGTTACGGAGTAGGAAGTAGCGGAGCATTGGTTGCAGCGATATACGATCAGTATGCTTTAGATAAAATTACGGTACTGGAAAACCTGACCAAAGATAAACTTCTTATCCTCAAAAGAATTTTTGGAAAGATGGAAGCTTTTTTTCACGGAACAAGTTCTGGTTTAGATCCGCTAAACAGCTATTTAAGCCTGCCTATTCTTATCAATTCTAAAGATAATATTGAGCCTACGGGTATTCCTTCTCAAAGCTTAAGCGGTAAAGGAGCAGTATTTTTAATAGATTCGGGAATTGTAGGTGAAACAGCGCCGATGATTACTATTTTTATGGAAAACCTGAAAGATCAGGGCTTTCGTCATATGCTGAAAGATCAGTTTGAAAAATATACGGATGCCTGTGTGGAAAACTTTTTGAAAGGAGATGTGAAATCGTTGTTCAACAATACCAAAAAATTATCTAAAGTTGTTTTGAATCACTTTAAACCCATGATTCCGGAACAATTTCATACCGTTTGGCAAAAAGGATTAGAAACCAATGATTATTATCTAAAACTTTGCGGTTCAGGCGGAGGCGGATATATTTTGGGATTTGCACCGGATATTGAAAAAGCCAAAGAATCATTAAAAGACTATAAATTGGAAGTGGTGTACCAGTTCTGATATGAGAGATAAATAATATATAAACCTTTCGCTTTGGGCGAAACAAATGGATATCAGAAGGAATATGCTGTCCAGAAAAAACAAACTATTCTTACTTAAAATATTCAGTTTGTTCTCTGTTGTGAGAGGTTATAATATTGCTATTATTGTTCTTGCCCAATATTTGGCATCTATATTTATATTTGCTCCTCAAAAACGAGCATTAGAAGTTATTTTAGACTGGCGTTTGCTACTGATTATTTTTGCTTCTTCTTTAGCAATTGCTGGCGGATATATTATTAATAATTTTTATGATGCCGAAAAAGATTTAATTAACCGCCCCAATAAGTCTATGCTGGATCGCTTGGTCAGCCAGTCTACTAAGCTAAAAGTGTATTTTGGTCTGAACTTTTTATCGGTAGGAGTTGCGTTGTTAATTTCTGTTCATGCCGCAATATTTTTTTCAGTATATATTTTTCTGCTTTGGTTTTACTCACATAAATTAAAGAAATACCCCATAATCGGCAATTTGGTAGCGTCTTTGCTTGCTATTCTGCCTTTTTTTGGGATTTTAATGTATTTTAAGTTTTTTCATTCTGCCATATTTATCCACGCATTCTTTCTGTATTTAATCATTCTAATCAGAGAAATGATTAAAGATATGGAAAATATAAAGGGAGATTTTGCTAATAACTATCAAACTATTCCCGTGCGATTCAGTGAAAAAACAGCAAAAAGAGTCATTACTGTTTTGGTAATGTTGACGTTGATTCCCGTTTCTTTATTGGTGTATCAACACGATGTAGGATATATGAAATACTATTTTTATTTGAGCATTATAGTGTTGGGTATATTTCTATATAAATTGTGGAGATCCTATACTACTGCCGAATATCATCAACTTCACATCGGTTTGAAGATTTTAATTTTATTAGGAGTATTTTCAATTGTACTGATTAGTCCCGATGTTTTAGTGAATGGTAAAATTCTTTTAGAAGAAGCCCTTTAAATATTGATGCTACAGGCAGCTTGTAGTGTTTGTAAATTAAAATTAAGATAAATTTAGTGTAACAAATCTCTTTTTCTGCTACTAATAGGGTATACAGCTAATATAAATGTGGTTTATGAAAAAAGTATTATTGTTCTTAGCAGGAATTGTTGTCGGGATTTTTGTGTTGGGTGGAATTGCCTATTGGTATTTGAATACAAAGATGGTTACTATTACAATGGATGAGTCAACAAACATATTACCGATGGAATCCAGTGATTTTGAAACAGAAATAAAAGAGGTGACAGCAGAAGATTTTTTGCAAATCAGAAAAAAAATAAATAAACCTACTATGATTAATTTTTGGGCTTCGTGGTGTAAACCCTGTGTAGAAGAAATCCCTTATTTAAAAAGATATGCGCAGAAAAATAATATGGATCTGATTTTCGTTAGTTCAGACAAGAATAATGAAAAGCAAAAAGATCTCATGAGCAAGCAAATGAATCGATTGAGAATGCCTGTATCTTATATTATTAAAGAATCATCTTCAACTGTGGATGTCCAAAATTATATGGCATTAAAAAAATTTGTAAAAAATATAGGAGCTGATGAAACGAAGGTTCACGGTTTTGGTTTTTGTGTTATACTGGACGAAAATGGAGAAATTGTAAATGAATTTTTAGGATTTGACATTAGCACGGCTTTTGATAATTATTTTGATAAGCAGATAAAAAAATAAATAAGAGCAAAGGGTAATCTAAAAACAGTTGTTCTTTTACAAAAGGGAATGATTATCTTTGCAGAAATATTTTAATATGAATAACGGTAAATCCAATTCAAAAAATAACAGCTCAAATCGAGGCAATAAGGGAAATCAGAAGACTTCGGGTAATGCCGGAAAGAAGTCTTTTTCTAAAAATGCAGGGAGCAATAATGCTGCTCAAAAGAGTTACGGCAAAGGCGGAGGAAAGTTTTTTGAGAATAAGCCTAAAACCAAAAGAGAACCTCAAGAGTCCGTTTCGGGAGAAATGCGATTGAATAAATATATAAGTAATTCCGGAATCTGTTCACGAAGAGAAGCAGATATCTATATTGTTTCAGGTAATGTGAAAGTAAACGGTGAAGTAATAACAGAATTAGGTTACCGCGTAAAACCGGACGATGTTGTAAACTTTGACGGTTCGGTTATTACCCCGGAGAAAAAAGTGTATGTACTATTGAATAAGCCAAAAGGTTTTGCAACGATTAATGAGCCGATTGTCAGCGCTGAAAATGTTTTGAGTTTAGTTAAATCAGCACATAATAAAACCTTGATTCCTGTAGGAAGAATGGATAAAACTACAATAGGGCTGATGTTGTTTACTAATGATATGAATTTAGTTCAAAAGTTGAATTCTCCGGAAGAAAAAGTGTCTAAATTATATCAGGTTTCACTGGATAGAAATTTAAAGTACACGGATATAGAGAAGATAAAGAATGGTTTGTTAATAGATGAGCATAAGGTTTTTGTAGAAGAAATAGAATATGTAGACGGACAGCCTAAAACAGAGATTGGCATTAAACTTAGAGCTTCTAACGTGAAAATAGTACGTGCTCTGTTTGAAAAGTTGGAATATAATGTTATTAAACTAGACAGAGTAATGTACGGATCCTTAACCAAATGGAATTTGCCGCGTGGCAAATGGAGATTCCTGACAGAAGACGAAATAGGAAGTTTAAAAAGAGGATAAAATAAATATAGGTAAGATGGAAAAATTTGAAGTAACAGATAGCAGAAACCAGGTAATGTCTGTTAAGGAATGGATTGTCACAATGCTTATTATGATGATTCCGGTAGCTAATATAGTAATGCTTTTTGTATGGGGATTAGGAGATAGCGGAAACAGAAATAGAGTTAATTGGGCAAAAGCACAATTAATCATGTTTTTAATTATGATGTGCTTGTGGATTTTTGCTGCTGTGGTTTTTGGTTCTGTTTTTCTTGCTTTATTTAGAGGAGAACAATCAGATTTTTAAAAGTAATAATATTTTTATAAACAAAAAGGCTGTTTCGTAGTAAACAGCCTTTTTGTTTATATTGAAAACATTTGTAATGTAATTACGAAAATTGAGTTTCAATATCAAAGTTTACGTTTTCGCTAACCAATACTCCTCCCGATTCAAGAGCAGAGTTCCAGTTTAACCCCCAATCTTTTCGGTTTACTTTCCCTTCAAGAGACAAGGCCAATTTGGTGTTTCCCCATGGGTCTTTCATTAGCCCGCTGTATTCTGCATTTAATGTTACCGGTTGAGTTACGCCATGCATCGTCAAATTACCGGTTACTGCATATCCATTATCTGATTTTTTAGCAATATTTGTCGATTCAAATTTTACAGTTGGAAATTGTTCAGCATCAAAAAAGTCTACGCTTTTTAAGTGATTATCTCGATCTGCATTATTTGTATTAATAGACGAGGCGTCTGCTTCAAATGTGAGTTTTGCTTTTTCAAAATTGCTTTCAGGCATTTCAACTGAAGCTGAATAGCTGTTAAAGTTTCCTTTCACATTGGTAAACATCATGTGTTTGATTTTAAATCCAATGTTTGAATGGGTCGTGTCGATTTTCCAGATTTTTGATTCCATAATTTTGTTTTTTTATATTAATTAATTATTTTAAATAAGATGGAAGTTCCATAGGAATTTCCATCAGCAATACTTCGCTGTTTTGTAGGGCATGTATAGTAAAATCCGGTTCGTTTGAGAAACCTATTGCATCGCGCCTGCCTAATTCAACTTCATCTATAGAGATACTTCCTTCCAAAACAAATAAAAATATTCCGTTTGCTTGATCTTTAAGTGAGTAGGACAGCGATTTGTCTTGATCTAAATCAGCTCGGTGAAACCATGCGTTTTGGTAAATCCAAACTCCTTTATCTTCCAGATTTGGCGAAAGAATCTGATCCCACTGATTGTGTCTGTCTTTTTTGGATAAACTAATTTGCTGGTATCTTGGCTGCACATTGAGCTGATTGGGAAAAACCCAAATTTGCAGGAATTGGCTGGCTTGATTTTCATTCGGGTTAAACTCGCTGTGCTGCACTCCTGTTCCGGCACTCATTACCTGAATTTCTTCGGCTTTTATAACTTCTCCATTCCCCATACTGTCGCGATGTTCCAAGCTTCCGGATAAAGGAATAGAAATGATTTCCATGTTTTCATGCGGATGAGTTCCAAAGCCCATTCCCGGAGCTACGTAATCATCGTTTAACACCCTGAGAACACCAAAATGAACGCGGTCGTTGTTTCTGTAATTGGCAAAGCTAAAGGTGTGAAAAGACTTTAGCCAACCATGATCGGCATGCCCTCTGCTGTCCGCTTTGTAAATAATTTTATTTTTCATAGCTTGTTTTTTTTCTATTACAAAGATACAACAACCTGATTTAGCGAGTGCTTAATGTAGGTTAAGAAAAACAAATGGTCTATTTTTCCATTAGCAGTTTCTTTTTCATTTTGCTGAAAAATTCAGGAGTTACCCCCAGATAAGAAGCAATCTGCTTTTGAGGTACATTGTATTTAATGGTAGGAAAACGCTCGCAGAATCGTTTATAGCGCTCCTCTGCACTTAAAGCCATATTATCTATCAGTCTCTGCTGATTAGCGATGAGAGAACGCTCCATTAAAATTCTAAAAAAGCGCTCCATTTTGGGGATGCGTTCAAAAATTGCCAATTGCTGTTCACGACTCTGTGTCATAATAATAGTATCTTCAACAACTTCGATATACGAATTTCCTGGTTTTTGAGATAAAAAACTGTACATGTCGGCAATCCACCAATCGGTAGTTGCAAAGTTTATGGTGTGTTCGTTTGCTTGGTTATCATCCAGGCAGTAGTTACGCAGAATTCCTGAAACTACAAAAAAGCTGTTAATACAAATTTCTCCTGATCTTAATAATTTTGTTCGGGCGGGATGACGTGTAAGGACAAACGAATCTAACAAGATTTTTTCTTCCTCTTTGTTGAGCTGAACGTGTTTGGCAACGTTTTTTAGAAGTAATTCCACAATAAAAATAATTGTATTGTTTATAGGGAAATAAATATAGTTCGTTTTTAAATAGAAACAAAAAAGCTTTGTGTAAAACAAAGCCTTTTTCAGTGGATTATTTTAATGCTTCTTTAATTCTTTTTAAAGCTTCTGTAAGCTGATCTTCACTCGTTGCATAGGAAAGACGAAGACAGTTAGGATTGCCAAAAGCTTCTCCTGTTACAGTTGCTACATGTGCTTTGTCTAATAAATACATAGATAAATCATCAGCGCTGTTGATTAGGGTATCATTTAAAGTTTTTCCAAAAAATGAAGAAATATCAGGAAACACATAGAAAGCCCCTTCAGGAATGTTGATCTTTATTCCGGGAATTTCACGCAGTAGTTTTACAACTAAATCTCTGCGGTTCTTAAATGCCTGTACCATCTCTTTTAAAACAGAGGGATCTGCTTCTAAAGCTGTAATTGTAGCTCTTTGTGCAATACTATTAGCTCCGGAAGTGACTTGCCCCTGCATTTTTGTACACGCTTTCGCAATAAATTCAGGTGCACCAATGTAGCCAATACGGTATCCGGTCATGGCAAACGCTTTAGAAATGCCGTTGATGGTAATGGTACGTTCAATAAGATTACCGATAGTACCAATGCTGCAATGAGAACCTGAAAAGTTGATGTGCTCATAGATTTCATCCGAAAGAATAAAAATATTCGGATGCTTTTTAAGCACGTCAGCTAACCCCTCTAATTCACTTTGGCTATATACCGAACCACTGGGATTGCATGGAGAGCTAAACCACATCATTTTTGTTTTAGCAGTAATGGCGTTTTCCAGCTGTGCAGGCGTTATTTTAAAATCGGTCTCAATTGTTGTAGGTACTTCTATAGGAATACCGCCGGCTATTTTTACAATTTCGGCATAGCTTACCCAAAAAGGAGCGGGAATAACAACTTCGTCTCCCGGATTAATCATAACTTGTGCCACGTTAAACAACGCCTGTTTGGCTCCGGTAGAAACCACAATTTGAGCGGGAGAATAATCTAAGTTATTATCCCTTTTAAATTTTTTGCAAATTGTTTGCTTTAAATCGAGGTACCCGTCAACCGGAGGATATTTGCTATAATTGTCATTGATTGCCTGTATTGCTGCTTGTTTGATAAAGTCGGGAGTATTAAAGTCGGGTTCGCCCAAGCTTAAGCTTATGATATCGATTCCCTGTTCTTTAAGTTCGCGTGCTTTTGCTGCCATGGCAAGAGTCTGCGACGTAGTCAAACTGTTAATTCTGTCTGATAAAAACTGAATACTCATTATAAAAATGGTTTTATAAAATGCTACTCAAAGGTAGTTATTCTGAGCGGATAAAAGGAATTTCTGTCCTGTTTTTCCCAAATAAAAGCTATTTTTGTCAAAAAATAAGCAATGGAAGAAATTTTGAAATATTTTTCTGATTTAACACCTGAACAAATCAGTCAGTTTGAAAAACTAAAGGGTATTTATGAAGATTGGAACGCTAAGATTAACGTAATTTCCCGTAAAGATATTCAAGAGCTGTATACTAAACACGTTTTGCATTCACTGAGTATTGCTAAGGTAATGGAATTTGTAGCCGGAGCGGATGTGATGGATGTAGGAACAGGAGGAGGATTTCCGGGAATTCCTTTGGCTATTTTGTTTCCAGAAACTAATTTTTATCTGATTGATGTAATTGCCAAAAAAATTCGCGTAGTTAATGAAGTTGTTGCTGAATTAGGATTGAAAAATGTAGTGGCAGAACAAAAGAGAGCTGAAATTGTGGATGCAAAATTTGATTTTATTGTAAGCCGCGCTGTGACTAATATGCCCGATTTTGTAAAGTGGATAAGATACAAAACCAAAAAGAATAATAAACACGAGTTTGAAAACGGTATTCTTTGCCTAAAAGGAGGGGATTTGACAGAAGAGCTGAAAGACTTTCCTAAGGCTCAAGAATTTGCCTTGTCTCATATTTTTGACAATGAGTTTTTTGAAACTAAGAAGGTGGTTTACCTGCCTTTGAAGTATAAAGGATGAAATTAAAAAAGGCTATCTAACAGATAGCCTTTTCATTTTATGTGTTTATCCTAAAAACGGATATTTATAATCTTTAGCGGGTACGAAAGTCTCTTTAATTGTACGCGGAGAAACCCAGCGCAATAAATTTAATACCGAGCCAGCTTTGTCATTTGTTCCGGATGCTCTTGCACCTCCAAAAGGCTGCTGTCCAACAACGGCTCCCGTCGGTTTGTCGTTGATGTAGAAGTTACCCGCAGCATTTGTCAATGCCTCTGTAGCTTCTGTAATAGCATAACGGCATTTAGAGAAAACAGCCCCTGTTAAGGCGTAAACAGAAGTTTCATCAACTAACTTTAGAGTTTCGCTCCATTTAGCATCTTCGTATACGTAAATGGTTAAAACAGGTCCGAAAAGTTCCGTTTTTATGGTTTCGTATTGAGGATTGGTAGTTAAAATTACCGTTGGCTCAATAAAATAACCTACTGATTTATTACAGTTTCCTCCAAAAATAACTTCGGCATCTGCATCTTTTTTGGCTTGCTCAATGTATTTTGAAAGTTTGTCAAAAGAGCTTTCTGTAATTACGGAAGATACAAAGTTAGAGGGATCTTCAGGCGTTCCCATTTTGATGGATTTTAAATCTTCCGCCATATACTCTTTTACCTTATTCCATAAAGATGTCGGGATATAAGCTCTGGAAGCGGCAGAACACTTTTGTCCCTGGTATTCAAAAGCACCTCTTGTCAAAGCAACTGCAACTTCTTTTGGGCATGCCGAAGGGTGAGCAATAACAAAATCTTTGCCTCCGGTTTCTCCCACAATTCTAGGATAGGTTTTATAATTATTTATATTTTGCCCGATTTTACTCCACATACTGTTAAATACTCCGGTGGAGCCAGTGAAGTGAATACCGGCAAAATCAGGACTTGATAATATTGTATCTGTAATCATGGCAGAATCTCCGTAAACTACGTTGATAACTCCGTCAGGCAATCCTGCTTTTTTGAATACCTCCACAATTACGCGTGCAGAGTAAATCTGTGTAGCAGAAGGTTTCCAAACTACCACATTCCCCATCATAGCAACGGAAGAAGGTAGGTTTCCTGAAATCGCTGTAAAGTTAAAAGGCGTAATAGCATATACAAATCCTTCTAATGGTCTGTGTTCTGTTCTATTCCATATTCCTTCAGAAGATGCCGGTTGCTCAGCATAGATTTGTGTCATATACTGAACGTTAAAGCGCAGGAAGTCTATAAATTCGCAAGCGGCATCAATTTCTGCCTGATGCAGGGTTTTTGCCTGAGCAATCATTGTTGCTGAATTAATTTTTGCGCGGTAAGGTCCAGCAAGTAATTCTGCAGCTTTTAAAAATATTGAAGCTCTCTGTTCCCAAGGCATAAGAGCCCATTTTTTCTTAGCTTCTAAAGCGGTAGAGATTGCTTTTTCAATAAGGTTTTTGTCTGCCTGATGATAAACACCTAATTTGTGTTTGTGATCAAAAGGCGGAAATAGATTTTTTGTATTTCCTGTTCGGATTTCCTCACCGCCAATGTATAACGGGATGTCAACTTGTTGGTTGTATTGTTCTTTGAAAGAAGCCAATGTTAGTTCTCTTTCTGTTGATCCGGGAGCATATGATTTTACGGGTTCATTGTATGCTGTCGGAACTTTATAGAATCCTTTAGACATAATTCGTACTGTTTTAAATAATTTTGATTACAAATATAGCTAAAAAAAAGGACTAAATAATGCCGGATATTCAGGAGAAAACCACAATACTGTTAATTTAGAGCAAAAGGAGAAGCCAGTTTAAATGAAGGGATGATTACTTTAAATGATTTGGAAGTAGATAGGTTAAGCATTCTGTAAAAGCCTTTCATTGCCCCGTAGGGAGAGGTTAACACGCAACCACTTTTATAACGATGATATTCACCGGGTTTTATAATAGGCTTTTCTCCCAATACACCTTCACCTTCCACAATTGTAGAATCGTTTAATGCATCCTGAATTTTCCAGTGGCGAGAAAATAACTGAACCAGATGATTGCTTTGATTTTCAATTGTTATCTCATAACTAAAAGCAAAATGTATTGTGCGCGCTTTAAAAAAACTGCCTTCGTACTCCGTTCGTACAGAAATCTTAATCCCTTTTGTAATTTGAGTAACCATAATCTATTTCTTTAGCGTTTGGAATCAATCAAAATTAAGAAATAAAACCTTTACTGTAAGTATATTAACGATTAATATGTGATTTCTTTTGCATTTGCTTCTCCAAAGCCTATGACGCGATCGTATAAATCTGTTGCAGATTTGTAATAAACGATAATCTGATACTGATTGGTTGTGAGCGCATAGTTACCGTCCGGATTTAATTCCGGATCCACTTTATTTTTGAAAACGGCTGTGTAGTTATAATTAGTAAAGCCTTGTTTTAGTAAAATTGCTTTTTCGTAAGCCTCTTTTTGAGTATTATATGCCATTTTGCTTGAAGGAGTGAGTTCATATCCGTTAAACATGCCGGTTATGTAGTAATCTACTCCATCCGGCATATCATTATCAGGTTTAAAACTAAAGTATACCCAGCTGTATTCGGCTTCGGCATTTGCGTTTTTTCCTCCGATTATGCGCGGATAAAAAGCTCCGTTTATATCTGGGAAGTAAGTGTATCCTTTGTATCTTCGGCTTTCATTGGTGTACAAATAGGTGTTATAGATTCCGTTTTCAATTTTATTAGAAAAAATCATATTGTTTACCTGACGAATGTCGCTGTTGTCAAAATACAAGAATTGATTGCCTGCCCAAAACTGCGTTTCTCCATCGTATTTATATATCAAATCGGTGCCAATCGTATACATGGGTTTAATGTCTTTGATGTATGAATCCCAACGACCGTTTTGAAAAACAGCTACTTTTACGTTTTGTACGGGGTTTTGAAAAGGAACATCTCCCAGTTTTATCGTAAAATCCACGTTTTGCTTGGTGTCAGAATATTTAAGATTGCGAGTTCGTTTTATTTGTGAAGGTACATTAACCATAGTTTCATATAGAATAAATTTACGTCTGATAACTACTTCGTTGTCTTCGTCGTAAATTTCTAAAATGTAATTTCCGCTTTTAGTAATCCGGTACATGGTGTTTGGAAAAGTCAACTTATAATGAGTATAAGACTGCAATGTATTGTAGGAGTTAACATAGTTTTTAATTCGCTGATTTTCCATGCCCTGTATGTACTCTATTTGTTTGAGTTTGGAAGGTGTCCAGTCGTAATTGTAGGCTTTAACGCGGTAAAAATAGTTTCCTTCATTGCCGTAAAGGTCGTCAAATTCTATGCTAAAGCTTTCTCCAAGTTCAAAGAAAGGGTTGACTGATTGACTGTCTTTTGTAAAAGCGGCACTTTTGATATAATCTGCTGTAAAATCGGCAGTTTTTTGGGCTTTTGCACTGTACACAAATAGTAAACAGCAGAAAATATAAAGTAGTTTATTAATCATAGTCAACAGTTTTTCAAACTGATGAAGATATGAAAAAAATAATTAACTGAAGGTGATCTGAAGGTGTAATTTACTTAAAACTCCTTTGTTTTGTCAATCTTCCGAAATAAAAGAGATTATTTTATGCAGACGGGAATTATTTCGTCTGCAGCCAAACCGTACTTGTTGATTTCTGCGGGAGAAAAATTTTGAGTATAATCTACTTCATTTACCTCAAATCCAATACTTCGCAATTTGTCAAAATAATCTGTTCCATAAATGCGAACATGATCGTATTGCCCGAAAATTTGGGTACGCTCTTTTTGGTTTGTAATAGAATCGTCCTGAAAAGTTTTTTTGCGGCTTAAATCCTGAGGTACCTGAAAAATTCCCATACCGCCTGGTTTGAGTACTCGGTACAATTCCTGCATGGCTTTGGTGTCATCCGGAATATGTTCTAACACGTGATTGCATAAAATAACATCAAAACTATTGCTTTCAAAAGGCAAATTACAAATATCCGCTTTTACGTCTGCTAAAGGTGAAATCAAATCAGTTGTTGTATAATCCAGATTGGCTTGTTTTTTAAATCTTTTATAAAATGCTTGTTCAGGTGCAAAGTGCAATACTTTTTTGGGAGTAATAAAAAAATCCGTTTCGTTTTTGAGATAAAGCCATAGCAATCGGTGTCTTTCTAAGGAAAGAGTTCCCGGAGACAGTACATTATTTCGCTGCGTGGCATAGCCGTAAGGAAGAAATGAACGGAAGCTTTTTCCATCAATAGGATCAGTATAAGTATTTCCTTTTAAATACCATGTCAAAAAAGGGCGAACGAGGTAACTCAACCGAATTAATATCGGTCGAGGTACAAGGTTCAATATGGTTTTAAAAAGTTTTTTCATCAAGGCTTTAAAAAAAATTAAAGCACTAAAGGAATTGCTCTGAATTCGTTTTCTTCGTTGCTTTCAATACCTAAAACCTGATAGATGTATTGGAAAGTAGAAAGCAATTCCGGTTTTCCGTTTACTAACGCTACATCATGTTCAAAATGGGCAGATGGTTTTCCGTCGCGAGTTACAATTGTCCAGCCATCGCTTAATTGTTTAACGTTGCGCGTTCCCATATTAATCATCGGTTCGATAGCAACAACCAGCCCTTCTACAAATTTCTTCCCTCTTCCCGGTTTTCCGTAATTAGGCATTTCAGGGGATTCGTGCATTTTTCTTCCTAGTCCGTGTCCTACTAATTCGCGAACAACGGTATAGCCTTCGGCCTCACAATAACGCTGAATGGCACTGCCCACATCTTCCACGCGGTTTCCTAGTTTAAATTCGCGAATCCCAACGTAAAGCGATTCTTTTGTAATTTGTAAAAGCTTTTTGACATCAGCGGTTACTTCTCCTACTTCAAAAGTATAAGCGTGGTCTCCGTAAAAACCGTTCATGACAGAACCACAGTCTATCGAAACTATATCACCGTTTTCCAACGGTTTGTTAGTCGGCAGTCCGTGTACAATCTGCTCGTTAACGCTCGTTAAAATTGAGGAAGGACATCCGTATAGTCCTAAAAATCCGGGCTCTGCTCCGTGATCTCTGATATATTCTTCGGCTTTTTTGTCTAATTCTAAGGTGGTTACTCCCGGCTTTACTTCTGCTGCCAGCATACCTAGTGTTTTAGAAACTATTAATGCGCTTTGGCGCATCAATTCAATTTCTTCCGAAGTTTTTGGAATGATCATATTTGAATAGGTAATGTATTTATATACTGCAAAATTAAGGTTTTCAATCCAATCAAAAAAAGTGTTGTTCTGTTTTTTTGCTCATCACTCAATGACAGATGTATTTTATATGTTTGGCAAGATTATATTTGGCTATTATAATTTAAATAAGAGAGTGTCTGGGCATTTCTTCCGGTTGCGGTATGCCCATTAATTTTAATATGGTAGGGGCTAAATCACCTAAAATTCCGTTATTTATTTTTTGAATGTCTTTGTCTACAATAATAATAGGCACCGGATTGGTTGTGTGTGCTGTATTTGGTGTTCCGTCTTCATTTATCATGGTTTCGCAATTTCCGTGATCTGCCAAAACAATGGTAGTGTAATTGTGTGCCATTGCTGTTTCAATCACTTTTTGGACGCATTGGTCAACTGCCTCACAAGCTTTTATGGCAGCTTCCATTACACCTGTATGACCGACCATATCGCCGTTAGCAAAATTAAGACATACAAAATCTACCTCTTCTTTTTTCAACTCGGGCACTAAGGCATTGGCTATATCATAGGCACTCATCTCTGGTTTTAAATCGTAAGTTGCTACTTTAGGTGAAGGACATAAAATGCGCTCTTCTCCTTTGAAAGGAATTTCTCTCCCTCCCGAAAAAAAGAAAGTAACATGCGGGTATTTTTCAGTTTCGGCGATTCGGATTTGCTTTTTACAGTGTTTTTCTAAAACTTCGCCTAAGGTGTTATTGATATTGGCTTTGTCATATACGACGTGAATATTTGTAAAAGTTTTATCGTAGTTAGTCAGCGTAACGTAATACAAGGATAGCTTTTTCATATCGTATTCCGGAAAATCTTCTTGAGACAACACTTGGGTTAGTTCTCTTCCCCTGTCGGTTCTGAAGTTAAAAAAGATTACCACATCATCATTTTCAATTTTAGCAACGGGCTGGTTTGTTTTGTTGACCATAACAATGGGTTCAATAAACTCATCTGTGATATTTTGGTCATAACTGTTTTGTACGCTTTGAATTGCGTCAGTGCTGTGACTCCCTACTCCGTTTACGATAAGTTGATATGCTTTTGCCACCCGCTCCCAGCGTTTGTCTCGATCCATTGCATAATATCTGCCTATGACGGTAGCTAACTTTCCGGTAGATTTTTGAAAGTGTTCTTCGAGTTTTTGAAGATGTCCGATTCCCGATTTCGGATCTACATCGCGACCATCTGTAAAAGCGTGCACATATACTTCTGATAAATCATACGTTTTGGCAACATCGAGCAATCCGTACAGATGTTGCTCGTGGGAATGTACACCACCGTTGGACAATAGTCCTAAAAGATGAACTTTTTTGTGGTTGTCTTTGGCATACGAAAAGGCTTTTTGTAATTCCGGCTCAAGAGCAATGGATTTATCTTCCACAGCCATATTGATTTTTACCAGATCCTGATAAACAATTCTTCCGGCGCCTAAATTCATATGCCCTACTTCAGAATTTCCCATTTGTCCCGGAGGCAATCCCACGTTTAATCCATCTGTCAGTACATAAGAGTGGGGGAATTTGGTGTATAAACTGTCAATAAAGGGAGTTTTTGCGTGTTCGATAGCAGATACTTTTGGATCTTGAGTTTGTCCCCAACCATCCAAAATCATCAGAATTACCTTTTTATTCATAATAATTTTATTCTTAATGCGTTTTTAGTTGTGTAATGCAAAATTACGCAATAGTTGGCGAAAATGTTATAAATGATAGCTATAAAATACTCATTAGCAGAAAATAATGAACAATAAATATTTTGAGATTGCAATTATTTTTATATTTTTACGCCTTTGTGTTTCATGATTAAAGATTAAAAACGAATGAATTATAAGTTATTGTCGTTGGGAGCTCTTTCGTTGGCGCTGTTGACAACTCATGTTGAAGGAAGTTCATTAAGAAAAGAAAAAGTAGAACACGATGCTGTTTTATACGATAACGCAGAGGATGGCAAAGAAGAATCTTTTGAATCAAGGGCATTATCTCTGTATGAATCACTGGCGTTGAATAATTTTGAAGCCCCGTCAGAAAATGTATTTGCTAAAGCACTAAAAGGATATTTAAAACTCAAGAACGAGGGAGAAATCAAGAATGAAAAACTGACAATTGTAGATTTTAGTTTGTCTTCGACTATGCCTAGGTTGTGGGTGATCGATATGGTGAAGCAAGAAGTTATTCTACAATCACTTGTATCTCATGGCAGAAATACCGGCGATGAATTTGCTACCACTTTTTCTGATAAAGTAGATTCTCATATGAGTAGTCTGGGGTTTTATAAAACAGGAGAAACCTATCAGGGAATTAATGGTTTTTCGATGCGGTTGGATGGTTTGGAAGCAGGGATTAACAGCAATGCGCGTAAACGGGCGATTGTGGTGCATGGAGCGGATTACGCTTCGCTAAAACTTGTAAAAGCACAGGGCAGATTGGGTAGAAGTTACGGGTGTCCGGCTGTACCAGTAGAGGTAAACAAAAAGCTAATTGAACTGATAAAAGACGAATCTTGCCTTTTTATCTATCATCCGAGTAAGGATTATCTTTCCAAATCGCATTATTTGAGTTAAAAAGCTTTTTTAGATGTCCCCTCTTATGATTATCCTTTTGAGGTGTTTAGTTTTTTATACAAGTCTTTATCCAGATCATATAAGTCGTCCAGTAATTTAATTTTACCATTTTTATCAATTTGGATAGTCCAATACAATTGATGTATTTGTACGGGAACTTTAGATACCGATATATTATTTGTCTTTTCGGATTTTAATATCTCATTTATTTTTTCCTGCGAGATATCATTGCCTATAATTTCAAAAACATATTGAGCCAAATCAAAGGGATCCTGTACCCGGACACATCCCGAACTTAAGCTGCGTTTATCTATGTCAAAGTTCCATTTGCTCGGAGTATCGTGCAGATATACAGCGTGATTGTTTTTAAATAAAAATTTGATTCTTCCCAAAGTGTTTCCCGGACCGCCTTTTTGTACATATCGATACGACCTTGCTTTTGACGGATCCCATTCTTCGGCAGAAACTACTTTTCCCTGAGCATTGTAAATGGTGAAATTTTGTTTGGTAAAGTAACTTCGGTCTGCAGATGCTTTTGGAGTCAAATCATTTTTTAGAATGGTAGGAGGTACTGTCCATGTCGGGTTGAGTACGATGGTGGTTAGTTGTGAAGACAACACAGGAGTTTTTCTGTCTTTTTTTCCTACAACAATTTTATGCGATTGCAATGTGTCATTTTCAGATACGGCAACAAGGCTATAATTTGGAATGTTGATTAAAATGTAGTATTCACCAAATTCTCTAGGAAACCAGCGCCAGCGTTCTAAGTTTACGATTAGCTTTTCTTTGACCATATTTACTTCCGATACCAAAGCGTCCATCGTTTTTTCATCGGCGATGCCGCTAATTTTAAGCTTGTGCTTGTTTTGCAACTGTTTTATTCCATCGGCAATTGCCGGAGTGTAAACAGCGGATGCTGAGGAGATGCTGTCTGAAAGATAATTTAAAAATATCAAATGATTGACAAGGGTACTCGTTTGAGAAAGTGTATCATTTACGTTGACAGTAGTATTTTTAAATACTTGTAAAGAATCGCTATTCAGTTTGTATAAGTCTGTCAGTTTGCTTCTCATACGGGTGTAAACTTGTTTTGCCGGACGTATGCTGTCAAATGAAATTTCTACCGCTTTATTGTCAAGAGCGAGAACCATCGTACTGCTCGCACTCAAGTTTTTTGCGTCAATATCCCAGTCGTTATATAATTTACGGGCATTTAATACTCCATTGTAAAGTTGATTCAGTGCAAGAGAATAATTATTAGCAAATAAAATATCGGCTTTCATTTTTTCCTGATCAGACAGTTCAGCGTAATCCTTATTATATTCTTCCAGTTTTGCTATCGGAAACTGTTCAGTAGGGATTCCGTCTGTCTTTAAATTTTTCAAAACCTCAATGAGCTGCATGCGGTTTTCTTCTTCTGTCCAGCCAATTTTATATTCGTTTGTTTTGTAGAATTTTTTAATTTCCTGGGATTCGCCGGAAAGCAAAAGTGTATCTATATCCAAAATATCCGGATGGGCTATGGGCTGTATTTGTACCGTATCATGATAAATTACCTGCATAGGCTGAGGTGTTAGCTTTTTGCAGGAAACCATCGTTATTAAAAATAAGAAATAAATGAGCCAATGTTTCATAATATGTTTGGATATATCTCAAATATAGTTATTTTTTGTGGGTTTTAATAAAGTTATTGTTTAAAAAGTTTTTATTTTTAAAATATGTCTTCTTAATGCTAAGTAATAACACTAGTTTAATGGTATGCTGGTCGGTGATAAAAGTAAATTTATAAAATGTAACTGAGGTTTATTCATTTTTTTGAAAAACGATTTTAAAATCACGAAAAATAGCATGTTTTGGATTTTGTATTTCTGAAATTATTACCACATTTGTATATAAAAGGCAGGTTATGGATAGTGAGATCAATATAAATTACCAGCGGGTAGCTCAGGCAATCGATTATATCAGGCAGAATTTTAAAGCGCAGCCAGATTTGGATGAAGTAGCAAGATATTTAAATTTGAGTCCCGCACATTTTCAGCGTATTTTTACTACATGGGCAGGTACAAGCCCTAAAAAGTTTTTGCAGTATATCAGTGTTGAATATGCCAAGAGCATTCTTAAAGAACAGCAGGCAACGTTGTTTGATGTTGCGTTTGAAACCGGATTGTCCAGTACGAGCAGACTTCACGATTTGTTTATCAGCATTGAAGGCATGACTCCTGCGGAATACAGAAATGGAGGTAGAAACCTTGCGATTAATTACAGCTTTGCATCCAGTCCTTTTGGTCGCTTAATTGTAGCTTCGACAGAGAAAGGTGTTTGTTATATAGCATTTGAAGAGAATGAAGAGAAAGCTTTTACTGATTTAAAAAATCGTTTTTTGAATGCTGATTTTCACCTAGAAAGTGATGAAATACAAAAAAATGCCCTTACTATTTTTAAGGATAATTCAGATTCGTTGTCTAAAATCAAGTTGCATTTAAAGGGGACAGATTTTCAGCTGAAAGTATGGGAAAGTTTATTAAAAATACCGATGGGCAGACTGTCTACTTACGGAAATATAGCAGAGCAAATAGGAAACCCCAAAGCTTCCCGCGCAGTAGGTACAGCCATAGGAAGCAATCCCGTTGCATTTCTGATTCCATGTCATCGCGTTATTCAGTCTTCGGGAGTTTTTGGAGGTTATATGTGGGGAACGACAAGAAAAACGGCTATTATCGGTTGGGAAAATGCCAAAACAGATGTGTTAAAACTATAACCTTGTTAATGTTTAAAAGCCAAGTTCAGAGGTGATAAATTCTTTTACTCCGTTATTTCCCGTTAGTTCAAGCCAAGCATCGCTTTTGTCGCCGCTAACAGAGATTGTAAAAGTAAAAAAACTACAGCATTCTCTTTCTGTTTTAATAAATTCTGTCAGTTCATCTAAAGTTTTATCTGTTCCGGCGAATTTGAAAGCATAACCTTTTTCGAGTTCTTTTTTCTCGATAATCTGGTTTTTGAGGTTTGCAATAATGGTTTCTTTTCTTTTTTGAAGTTCAGGAGTCGTCAGCTTACACGATAATTGCTCTTTCTGGATTTCGGTGATAAAGCTTTTGTTGTAAGGTGTTTCTTTTTGCTCATTCATTACTGTATTTTGTTTGTGGGTTTGTGCTTTTATTTGCGCCGTTCCTATTAAAAATAGTGAAATGAGTACGGTTGTGCTGAGAGAAGGATAGCTCATTGTTTTTTTATTTTATGGTTAACTTTGTAAAGATAAACCATGGAGTATAGTCAACGGTCAAGTAAAAAATGGAAAAAAACAAACTATGTTAATAGGTGAATTATCAAAAGCTTCTGCTTTATCAAGAGATACTATCCGCTTTTACGAAAAGAAAGGTTTGATAACGGCAGGTAAAAAAGAAAGGCAATTTAATAATTATAAAGAATATTCTGAGGAAACTCTGAAGCGGTTGTTGTCTATAAAACAATTAAAAAGTTTTGGGTTTACATTAAACGAGATTGCTGAATTGCTGGATATGTTTGATGTTGACCAAGCTACCTGTGAAAGTGTATGCCATAAGATTGATGAAAAAATAATACTTCTCACTCAAAAGATAAAAGAATTAGAAATGGTACGTCAGCAATTAACAGCGGGTAAGAAAAGCTGTCAAACCGAATGGGGAGCATTAAAAAATCCAAACAAAACTTGCCCTGTGTTTACAGTGTGATTATTTTTTTTTGCCTTGAATAGATAGTGATATTGATTTATCACTCCAAAATCGTAGAAATATAAATAAGAAAGAAGCAGATGAAGCTATTTGAAGACTTTTCGGAAAGAACTGTAAACCTACTGCCTAAGGACGGGATAGTTTATTATTATGGCAAGCTGCTTACTCCGGAACAAGCGGATTTTTATTTCTGTCGGCTATTTGAAGCTATTGAATGGAAAAATGATGAAGCTCATGTTTTTGGAAAGCGTATTGTAACTAAAAGAAAAGTAGCATGGTACGGAGAAAAACCTTATGCTTACACATATTCCAATACTACTAAATATGCCTTGTGCTGGACTAGAGAATTACTGGCATTAAAAGCTATGGTAGAAAAAGAAACTCATGAAACCTTTAATTCGTGTTTGCTGAATTTGTATCATAGCGGAGAAGAAGGAATGGCGTGGCATAGCGACGCAGAAAAGGATTTAAAAAAAGACGGAGCGATTGCTTCGCTGAGTTTGGGTGCAGAGCGTAAATTTGCCTTTAAACACAAACAGACCGGTGAAAAGAAAGAATTGTTTTTGGAACACGGAAGTCTTTTGGTTATGAAAGGAACGACGCAGACATATTGGCTGCATCGGCTTCCTGCCAGCAAACGCATTATTGCTCCCCGGATTAACCTCACGTTTAGAACGATTGAAGAGTAAGGTTTGCAGTAAAGCTGAGTCTTGTATTATCGTTCCCAAAATTCATCTGCATTTCGGGGATAAGAAAGAAAAATGTCGGAGATGTCTTTTGTTTCTTTAGTCAGCTTTTGACTGTTTAACTGATGATATACATAATCTAAAATATCTTGCTTGGTAAAAGTCTGTTTGTATTCATTTCGCAATTCAGCATTGAGATGTGCAAAACAAACCTCTCCGCCACTCATTCTGTTTTGATACCGTAAGCCGGTTCGCTGTTCTATATTTTGTACAATCGCAGGGTTAATCGGCAGATTCTTGTTGACGTATAAGAACAGAAAAGGCTGCTCCATGTCAAACAGCCTTGTGTCCTGAAACAGATCCGCAATAGAAAAATGTTTCATGTGGTGTAGTTATTTGAGATAAATTAAAACTCTCTTTCTTTCAACAAAATTTTCTCGTCATTAATAACTTCATATTTTTTAGTCCAAAGGCAAGTATTGCCTTCGTATTCATAGGCATAATATTTTCTTTCAAATTCAGGTCTGCGAGGCGGAGCTGCATTTTTATCGCGTTTTCTTCTTTTTTTAGGTTGAGGTTTTGCCTGTATAGTTGTTTTTTGAACCGTTTCAATCAAATTATTACAATCATCGTATTTATACGTAATGATTATCATTTTTCTGTCTTCTCCTTCAAACAAAGTAGTTTTGGATAATTTGATTGTTCCGTTTTGATTATACGCAAGAATTCTTCTAAAGCCTTGTTCTCTTTCTTCAGAGTATTCTCTCGAAGTCACTACTTGAGGTAATCCTCTGTTGAATTTTGAATAGGAGTTTTCGCCGTCATCTATCAGGTTGTTTTTGTCGTCATAGGTAAATTCGTTTTGAAAAATGATTTCTCTTGTAATCCCTGTGGATTTATCAAACATTTTTCGCTCTTGATAAAGATTTCCCTGAGCATCATATTCTACTTCTACCTCTCTTTGTACGTCGCCTTCTTTATCATAAACTCTGTAAAATGATATTATACCGTCTTTTAGCGTATACTCTCTTTTCTCTTTAATTTCGCCGTTATTAAAAGTGGTTTCAGCAAATTCCTTATAGGATTTCCAATTCGGGTTTTCTTCTATCAAAGAAGTGTTTTTTACCTGAGCAAATGCGTTAATAGAGGCGAAAAGTAAAAGTAGCGTTACAAAATTAGCTTTCATAAAATTGATTTTATATAGTTAATATAGTAATAAGGAGCAAATAAAAATGGTTGTTACAATATTTTACTCCTGATTTGCCTTAATTAGCTTAACATGATAATTATTACGAAAATAATCTTTTAAAGTCACTTATTGAAAAATAAAGTAAAAAACAATTGCTGAAAACTAAAATAAAGCATTTTTAGTACCGTTATCATCAAGAGGTTTTAACAAAAAATGCATGTAAAATAGCTGATGATTTTTCTAATGTATGAAAAAAACAGACAAAACGAAGAGGGTGTCTTACGAAATTAAACCATTTATATTTTGTTATATAGTCTCAAATAAATAGTTTTTATATGTTTTTTTAACCTAAAAAATAAACTATTAAATAAAGTAATTTTTATTTAACATTTAAAATAAAAAACAAGAATTACATATTTTGTATTAAATTTGTGGTGTGAAATATTGAAAAAGAAAAAAATGAAAAAGCTAATTGTATTTTTATCTCTGATGGTAGCTTTAGCCGGTTACAGTCAAAAAAAACCAGTTATTCCTATATCCGGAGTCCAAAAAGTAGAATATAGCGACATAAAGCAGATTCTGGATAACAAAGACAAATTAGAACTTACTCGCCGTCAAATTGGCGTATTGACTATTAAAAACGAATATATCAAAAGAGATCTTCAGTTTGTAAACTCTCAGCAAAATTTAAAACCGGCGGAAATTAAAATGTATGAGAGAGATTTAAAAGAATCTTATCAGCTTTTTATAGAACGGACATTAACAGATGCTCAGTTAAAGGAATGGGGAGTACTTCAAAAAAGTATGTTGGCAGAATTGGAAAGCCACGAAAATTTGAAAGCAGACCTTAAAACACTGGAGAGAAGACACAAAGAAAATCTTAAAGAGATTTATACTAAATACCGATATGACCGAAAGTTGTACTATGCACAACGCAGCAACGCCAGGCGTCAGTATGAGACTAATAAGTTAAAATTAATCAGTTATTACAAGGCATTGGGAGAAGAAAATGAAGAAGAGGTGATGTCTTTGGAAGAAATTGCTAATCTATATAAAGAGTACGATGATTATTACAACAATACGAACACTCCAAGTCCTTTAAATTACCTCGAAATTCAGGAAGAAGGAGGTAAAGTTGAAGAAGCCGTTATAGAAGAAGGAGATTTTTAGAAATCTCTTTTTTTATGAGTATTAAATGTCCTAATAATACCAAAAAACAAGTATATTGTTCCTCTTGTTTAGCTAATTTTTAGCTTACTTTGCAAAAAAATAAATTATGTCATATCTAAGTAAAGTTATCAGCGGGAGATGCCCTAATTGCGGTAAAGAAAAAATATTTTATGACAAAGGAAATTCCATTACATTCAGAATGCCTAAGATGTCGCCGAGATGTCCTCATTGTCAGTATAACTTTCACAGAGAAACCGGGTTTTATTTTGGGGCAATGTATGTAAGCTATGGAGTAACTGTAGCGGAAATGATTACCATTATGGTTTTACGGCTTATTTTAAATGAGCTCTTTGGATTGCATATATCTATGCTTGATGCTTTTATTGTCATTGTTGCCGTATTGTTTGTATTTTGGACCTTTAACTATAGGGTGTCGAGGATTATGTGGCTGAATATGTTTTATAAAAAAGAATAGCATTATATAGGGAAGTTGTTTATATTTGCACGCTTTACCGAAAAACGGGTGTAGTTCAAGGGTAGAATAGCGGTCTCCAAAACCGTTGATGGGGGTTCGAATCCCTCCACCCGTGCAAAAGAAATCCTTGTAGTTTTGTACAGGGATTTTTTTATTCGTAATGTTTTAAAAAATCTTTTGGTGTTGCTCCTGTTTTTCGCTTAAAAACTTTCGAAAAGTAAGAGTAATCATCGCAACCTAAGACGGATGCTATTTCGGCAAAATTTTTTTGCGAGTAAATCAGCATTCTCTTTGTTTCAAGGAGTACTCTGTTCCAGATTACTTCGGTTGTCGTTTGGTTTACGGTTGCTTTGCAAATCCGGTTAAGGTGTTTAGGGCTCAGGTTTAGTTTTTCAGCATAGAACAAAGCTGATTTTTCTTGGATAAAATGCTGTTCCAATAAATCTTCAAAGCGTTGAAAGTGTAGGTTGTACGGACTGTTGGTTTTTTGAAAGCGCTCGCCGGACAGCAAAATTCTGTTGATTTCGATGTAAAATTGAACCGTCAGATTCACTAACATCATATCTTTGCGCCAATAATCTCTTTTTACCTCTTCCAGCATTCGCTTAAAATAGTCAGTAATGCGATGCTGGCGCTCATCGGATAAACAAATTCCGTTCGGAAAAAATATGGAGCGGAATACAGGATATTCTCTCAAAGTTTCGCGGACAAAAAACAAATCAAAAAATTCCTGATTGTGGAAAAAGATATAGCCATTGATGTCATCCGACAACTCCCAGCTGTGCGTTTGTCCGGGAGCCAGCGTAAAAACAGTGCCGGGTTTTACGATGTAGCGATTAAAATCTATTTCATGCGTTCCGGAGCCTGCCGTAAAAATCATGCTGGTATAAAAATTGTGTTTATGCGGTTTCTCAATTCTGCTGTGATTAATCAGTAAGTGATTGGGGATGGTATTGGCATAAAAGCTTATTTCTCCTTTGTGGTGAACCAGATCGCCAATCTGTAAAATGTCTATTTCATCCATATTGTAACCGATGATTATTTTTATAAAAGTAATAAAATCTTTTTTTAAAGCTTTGGGGATTGCAAAACAGTATTTTATTTACAAACTTTGTTTTCTCAAAAAAAGACAATGAAGATAAGTATTATTACTATCGTTTTGGCAGTGGTTTTTTGCAGTGCCTGTACACAGCAGACTGCAAATAAACTAGAAGCACTCGATACCAAATCATCTCGTGAAGTTACGATTAAGTCAGAAGTTTCAGGAGACAGCATTTTGCACATTACCCATCAAAAAATATGGGCAAACGGACAAATTGTCGCTCAAAAAACAGATACCGTTAAAACGGCAAAAGAAATCACTGCCTGGGGAGAAAGCAATCCCGTTAGCCTGGTAAAAACGCCTATTTACGTTACTGTTGAATAATTACAAATCAAAGATGAAAAAAAGAAGCAGTAAGGCTGTCAGCCTTGTTTTAATAACAGCAGCACTCGCCGGTTGTGCCAAACCTCAGGAAGAGAAAGAACTGAAACAGCGCGTTTTTATGCGGGCAGATGAAAGTGCGCCTTATACAGAAGTAACCGAACAATACGGCAGCCAGCACCGCGGAGGCGGAATGGGAAGTGCTTTATTGTGGTATATGGCATTTCGTCCTCTAATGGGAGGTAATATGGGATATGCCAGCCAGGGATTGGCAGCACAGTCCAATGTAGGAAAAAATGCAGCAAAAGCCAATTCATTGAAAACTCAAACTGCACGAGGCGGATTCGGAACCACAGCCAAGTCCGGTACTTCTGCGTCATAGATTCTCTTTATGAAGATAAAACATTTAACACCAAGTTCGGACTGGCAGCAACGCTTGGAAAAAACGGGCTTTGGTTACCATACCGAAGACCATGCTACTCCGTATTGGATAGAGCATTACTATTACAGCATTACAGAGAATTTAGCAGACGAGATTTATGCCGCCACTTCCGATTTGTGGCAGATGTGTCTTGCCGCTGTGGATCATGTAATTGCCAATAAAATGTATGATCTTTTTCAGATTCCTCTTTTTATACAGCAGCATATTGAGGAGTCCTGGGAAAACGATGCACCAAGTTTGTACGGCAGATTTGACTTTGCGTACGATAATTATAGTAAACAACTAAAAGTGCTTGAGTTTAATGCAGATACGCCAACCTCATTGTATGAAACCGGCGTAGTGCAATGGCTTTGGATGCAGCAGTATTTCGGTACCTCCAAAGATCAGTTTAATTCTGTGCACGACAGACTGATTCAGACCTGGAGCGATTTAAAACCATATCTCAAAGGAGAAATCCTCCATTTTAGCTGTATGAAAGGAACTTTGGAAGATTTGACTAATGTTGAGTATTTACGTGATTGTGCCATACAGGCGGGTATTCAAACCAAGTTGATATACATTGACGATATCGGTTGGGACGGAGAAACCTTTACCGATTTGGAAGACGAAATGATTACGGATATATTTAAGCTATATCCATGGGAATGGCTGATCTATGAGCCGTTTTCACTGCATATTCCAAACGATATGGCTAAGGCAAACTGGATTGAGCCTTCGTGGAAAATGATTTTATCAAATAAAGCCATAATGGCTGTACTTTGGCAATTATATCCCAACCATCCGCTATTGCTGGAAACTTATTTTGAAGAGCCTAAAGGGATGGAAGATTACGTTAAAAAACCGCTGTTATCCCGTGAGGGAGCTAACGTTACGCTGTATAAAGGCGGAAAAATAGTTGAAGCTTCACCCGGAGAATATGGTGATGAAGGCTATATTTGCCAGCAACTGGCATCTCTGCATAAAGAAGAAAGCGGATATGCGGTAATCGGTAGCTGGATCATCGGACAGGAACCTTGCGGAATTACGTTTAGAGAGAGCGACAGCCTCATTACTACTAATAAAAGCAGGTTTATCCCTCATATCATTGAAAATTAATTGTGTTTAAATTGTTAATCCCTTTTAGCCCGAACGGTTATGACTCCTGAATTTATTTACGACAAAATATATCAAGATCAGATTTTTAAATTTGATTCGGTCTCTTTCAAGGAATTTGAAAATTGCAAATTTGTCAATTGCGATTTAAGCGCTTGTTCTTTTTTAGCTACGCTGTTTATCGATTGTGAGTTTACCGATTGTAATTTTAAAAATGCAGAGATCAACTATGTGGGATTCAGAAGCGTTCATTTTTCAAACTGTAATTTCACGGATGTCAATTTTGCAATGATCGACCAAACGATATTTGAGTTTTCTTTTACAGATTGCAATCTCGAATTTGCCCAGTTTTACGGGTTAAAGTTAAAAAAACAGGTGTTTTCTAACTGCAGCCTGATTAGTGCCGATTTTATGGAGGCTGATTTATCTATGGCGATGTTTGACAATTGTAACCTGCATCGTACCGTTTTTGAGAGGGCAAACGCCGAGGGAGCCGATTTTTATACCAGTTATAACTACGATATTGATCCGGAATCAACTCGCATTAAAAAAGCCATATTTTCCGCACAGGGCTTAGCCGGACTCTTGACAAAAAATCAGTTGGTGCTGAAGTAATTTTATGCATTACAAAGAAAACAAACGTCAAAAAGATTAATTACCTTTGATAAAACTTTGTAAATCCAGAAAAAGGTCGATCATGAAAACAGCTTTTATTACAGGAACAACATCGGGTATAGGAAAAGCCACCGCTCAAATTTTAGCCTCTAATTACCGGTTAATTTTATGCGGAAGAAGAGCGGATAAATTAGCAGAACTGCAAAAAGAGCTTGAAAAAATAACGGAAGTTTATCCCCTTGTTTTTGATGTTAGGAATAAAGTTGAGGTTTTTGACGCGGTAAATTCGCTCCCCGAAAAATGGAAAGCAATAGATGTGCTGGTTAACAATGCCGGCAATGCACACGGTTTGTCTAGTTTTCAGGAAGCTGATCTAAATGATCTGGAAGCTATGATTGATATTAACGTAAAAGGGCTTATTTACGTGACCAAAGCTGTTTTGCCTTATATGCTCAAGCAAAACGGCGGACACATTGTCAATTTATCATCCATTGCCGGAAAAGAAACCTATGCGAACGGAACAGTGTATTGTGCGAGCAAAGCCGCAGTTGAATCCATTTCAAAGGGACTTAGACTTGATCTTTTGCATAGCGGAATCAAAGTAACCAATATAGCTCCGGGAGCTGTTGAAACAGAGTTTTCGGTGGTAAGATTCAAAGGAGATAAACAAAGAGCTTCCAAGGTGTATGAGGGTTATGAACCATTGATAGCGCAAGATATTGCACAGGCAATAGCGTATGCCGTAAATCAACCGGAATACGTTCAGATTGCGGATGTTACTATTTTTCCCAAAGCACAGGGAAACGGTACTACATTTGTCAAAAAAATATAACCGTTTTTAGATGACATTAGGTGAAAAAAACTACATTTGTACCGGTTTTACTACAAATTATCCCTTTATAAAATGAAAAAAAATATTGCAATAAGCCTGTTGATTTTCGGGCTGAATTGCACTTCTAATTTCGCTTTTGCACCACGCGATTTTTATTTTAATACCATTACCGAAATTTTAGCAGCAGAAAACAGGACTCTGTCTGATACGTTGTTTATCGATTTAAAAAACGATCCGGATTTTAGGTTTACAAATAACCTGAGATGGTTTCAGGATAGTGAACAAGCACTTTTCGGGATTAAAAATGCACAGGGCGACATCTATATTGAACCGCTTTTTTATCAGATAGAATCCTTTGTGGAGGGGATTTCCATTGTTACGTTTGAAGGTTTTCAGGGAGCCATTAACAATAAAGGAGAACTTGTGATTCCTTATGTTTATGAAGAACTGCATACGTGCAGTGAAGGATTGATCGCTTTTAAAGAAGCCGATAAATGGGGTTTTTTAAATACGTCGGGCGACAAGGTAATTGAAGCGAGATATGACTTTGTAGACAGTTTTTCAGAAGGTCTTGCCTTAGCCTCTCAGGATAATCTTTTTGGCTATATCAATCGCAAAGGCAACGTGGTTATTCCTTTTCAGTATGATTATGCCGGCAGTTTTGAAGGAGGAGAAGCACAGGTGGAAATAAAGCTCAAGTCTTTTGTTATTAACAAAAGGGGGGTGATCGTTTCTGAGCAATAGGTTTTCATCCTGTCCTGCTGAATTTATTTCGGTCTATCTTGATTTAGAGGGCATAAAACAAAGAAGCTGAAACAAGTTCAGCTTGACAAATCTGTTTTTTTCTTTTCTGTCTTGCTGAATTCATTTCAGTATCTCTTAGGTTTTTAAATTTACAAGCCGTTATACTTTATCCCTATTGTAAACCATCTGCCCGGCATAGGTACAGCTCCGGCTTCAATATAAGTGGCGTCAAAAATATTCTGAGCATCTGCATATACTCCAAACTGATTAGCCGTATAGCTGATGCGGATGTCGTTAATCCAATAGCTTTTGTAACTTAAGCGCTGATTGTAGCGGTTAGCCAGTGTGGCACTCCAGTTTTGGTGCTTAAAATTCAGTGTGGCAACGAGCTGGTGTTTCAGGCTCTCAATGGCATATTTAGAAATTAAGTCCTTTTGGCTGATTTCTATTTCAGGAGATAAGTAGGTGTAGCCCAATCCCAAGTTCCATTGCGTAATCTCATCACCCACTCTGTATTTTACGGAGGCGCTTATTCCGGTTGTTTTATTTTTTGCCTCATTGTACGGTTGATAAGGCTGGTCTGTATTCGGTCTTATCCAATCGATAAAATCATCAATTACCCGGTAAAAAGCAAATACTTCTGCGCTCAGTCTGCTGTCTATATATTTCCCTCCGGCTTCCACCTGATAGGCTCTTTCCGGTTCCAGTTCGGGATTTCCTATATTTCCGGGACGCTGATCTAAATACAAATCTGTAAAGGAAGGAATTCGCTGGCTGGTTCCGGCATTAAAAACAGCTTTCCAGTTGGGGTTAAAGGCATAGCTTGCATCAATACCCGGAAAAATCTGCCAGCCGTATTTTGTATTGTAGTTGACGTATGCACCCAGATTAACGTCTAAGTCAGGTATAAATTCTCTCTGAAACTCGGTGTATATTCCATAATTGCTTTTGCTGTGATCGCCTATGTTTGTCGAGTTTATTTCTTCGTATCGCATTTCTGCTCCGACAGCTATTTTTCCAAAATCGCCCTGATATTCTCCTTTCACATTTGAGGTCAGCGAATGTGCATAATGTCTGCTTCGGGCGACATCAAGCTGATGTCTGAAATAGCGGTAATCGTCAAAGTTATAGCGGTAGGCTATGCTTGGTAATAGTCTGAAACGGTTGTTTAGCTGATGGGTGGAGCTGAGGTTGAGTAAGTAGCTGCTTACGATTTCTTCCGATTCTTTATCGCCTGGAGCAGCGTAAAAACCATTGGCTCCGAATGAACTTTGCGCCCATCCGCCCAAAACCATAATGGCATTGTTTTCATCCGGTACAATATTGCCCTGATAGAATAATTTGTTGTTGTGAAAAGCTGTATTGTAGCGGTATCCACTTCCGGAATCGTGGCTTCCGAAAAGCATGTGATTGTGTTTTTCTTTTACCAGTGTTCCGCCCAGCTGTATCCCTCTGCCATTGTAGAATTCGCCGCTGTTTATTTCTTCTTCATCTTTTTTAAAGCTTGTTCCGCCGTATACATGGGCAAATACGCCGTCTTTTTTCGGGTTTTTAGTTACGATGTTTACTACTCCGGTCAAACTGTTTACGCCATACAAACGAGCCGAAGCACCTCTTACGATTTCGATTCTTTCAATGGCTTCCAGCGGTACCGGAATGTTAAGCGAATTGTGTCCGGTTTGCGGATCTGTTATTTTTTGACCATTTAACAGCAGCAGGTTCTGTTCAAAACTTCCTCCTTCTATGCTTAAATCTGCCTGGGTGCCAAACGGACCGCGCTGGCGCAAATCAACGCCTGATGCATATGCCAAAAGTTCATTAACAGACTCTACGGGCAGCTGTTTAATTTGCTCCTGTGTAAGAACGGTTATGTTTCTGTTTTTTAAAGATTCCGGCAATTGCAACCGCTGGTCGTAAATAACAATTTCTGCTATATCGGTATCGGTTTGTATCGTTTGTTCTTCCTGTGCCTGAACATTCAATGCCGCACAAGTAAAGGCAAAAGCAGACAGTATAGCTGATTTTTTCATACGTTATAAAAAATTAATTTTCTGTTGTAGGGTTCAAATAACTCTTTTAAGCTCATTAGATTGCGGCAAAAGTATCGGTTCTTTTGCAAATGCAGCTATGCCACTTTTAAATTTTGAGATAGTCCGGTCTGCAAACCAAAGCAAACCAACTGTATCGCCGATTGATTGAGAATTTTTATCCGGCGTTTAAAACTTGCCCTATGCAAAGAAAAAACCTTTTCAAAGTCTATATTTTTGAGTTGTCTTTTTTAGGGCATAAAGGAATACCCTGCGCTTATCAGAGACAGTTTCTATATATAATTAATAACTAAAAACAATCAGTATGGCAAAAGTACACGCTTATTTAAATTTTAACGGCAATTGTGAAGAAGCATTCAATTTTTATCAACAGGTATTTGACAAACCGTCGTTGGGCAAAAACCGATACAGAGATATGCCGCCCAGCCCGGATTTTGAACTTCCTGAATCGGAAAAAAACAAAATTTTGCACACGGCTATTATGATTAACGATGAGGTTATGCTGATGGGGTCTGACTGCAGCGATCATTTTGGACAAAAAGCCGTTTTTGGAACAAGTACTTATGTTATGCTGGATGCTCAAACAGCCGACGAAGCAAAAAAATTACATGAAAAGTTGAGCTATAAAGCACAAAAACTGGAAATGGAATTGGGTGAAACGTTTTTTGCCGAACTGTTTTCTTCTTTTATCGATCAGTTTGGCGTTGCCTGGATGATACATTACGAAGGAAAAAACCGGATGAACGGCGGAAAATAAGTTTCTGCAGCTAATTTGTGTCAGGTAAATTAACAGTTATTTTTGTTTTTTATTGTAAATATATGTGATTTGTTGGTAAAAAAACGTTGTATATTGCAGTATTAAAATTTATTTATAAAAATAATTGATATGAAAAGATTATTTAGTTTTGTAATTGTCTTTTTAGGACTAACAACAGGGGCTATGGCGCAAAAAGTTGATTTATCTATTTTTCCAAAACCCGAACAAGGGTATAAACAAATGGTCATAGAAGTTCCTCATTCTGAAAATGACGGTAATAAAAAGCTGGAATTCAGAGTAGGCAAGTGGATGGATGTTGACGGATGTAACAGCTTTAAACTTAACGGAGTGGTAGAGAAAAAAGATCTGCAAGGCTGGGGCTATGACTATTATGTTTTTAGCGGAGGCGGCGTTATTGCTACCCGTATGGCGTGTCCGGATGCAGAAGGCAGACATATGTTTGTTTCGGCAACTCCTGAAACGGCAAGGTATAACGGACGTATGCCGATTGTTATCTACGTGCCGACGGATTATGAAGTAAAGTTTAAAATATATCAGACAGACGGAGATGATTACGAAGCTCTGGAAGTTATACACAAACAGTAATAATATCTTTTGCTAGATATGTTAAAAAAGGTTGTTCTAAAAACGGGACAACCTTTTTTTTAGATTTTTACTTATCAGAAAGTAAAAATACGCCGTAACTATTGATATCAAAAATACTCTCTGATATTATTCTTATGTCTGAAGGAGTTATATTTTGTAAAATTTCATCATAGCGGTTAAAATCATCTAAAGAGCTGAAATCTAAATAAACATCTCTTAATTTTTCGACCCACTGAAAAGTTGCATCTTTAGTAAGTTGCATGTTTTTATTATTCAGTATGGTGTTCTTCATACGATTTAGCAATTTTTCTTCAATGTTGGTTGATTGTATTTTTAGTATTACATTTTTTGCTATGCTTTCTAACATAGGAATATCTTTTTCTGAAGCTGAAAAATTCAGTGATATTGCTGTTTGAGGAATAGGGTAAATTTCGGTCTGGATATCTGTATATGGCGAGTATACAAGACCTTCTTTTTCTCTGGCAAGTTTCAGAAATTCGTCATTAAATATTTCTCTTATAATTTGAGCAATAATATATTCTTTTAAGTTAGGGTTTATTTTTCCTTTCCAAACGATATGGACTTCTGGTCTTTTAGTATCTTCAGAAATTATTTTTTCTCGGATTATTTTTTTAGTTTCTACTAAGAAGTTTGCCGATTCATCATCTGATGTTTTAAAAAGAGGGTTTTCTTTTTCAGGTATTTTTGAAAAATAGCTTATAGCCATTTCTATTGTCTTTTCAAGATCAAAATTTCCGGATATTACAATACAATTTTCATTGCTATTTCTCACTATATTTTCGTATAAAGAAAATAGCTTATCAAGTTTTATCTGTTTCCATTCTTCTGCCGTGTTTAATTCTTGAGCCTTTCTTGCCGTGGTATTTTGGTAGTCCGCTATTTTGTGTTTTAGCTGAAAAGAGGGGATATTAAAAAATGAAGGTTCTTTTTTTGCTTCACTGATATTTTTGATTTCCTGCGCAATGTATTCTTCAAAATCCTGTTGAGGTTTTTCATAATCAAACATTTTCCTATAGGACCATTCAAATAAATCTTCTAAGTTGTTAATGCGGCTTACGGTATTTACAATGGTAGAGGTATCAGTTATGCTTACTAATGTTGATATTTCTTTTTCACTACCGAGAGTGTTATATTGATCATTAGTCATGCCTTTGATCCATGAGCTGTCTACAAAGTAGGCTGTATCTTGAAAAAATGGATATTCGTCATTTGCTAACTTGTTAAGTCCGTTTCTGGAAAACAAACACAAGGTGGTATACCCATCAGTATTGTTTGTAGGCTTAATAGCTATACGCAAACCATTGCTCAGGGTAAGTTGTGTGACATCTATATTGTCAAAATACGTTTTATCAACTAAATGAGCGGTTTTATTAGCAGGGAACTCTATGGGAAGACTATTCCATGTGAAATTTTTGGATGTATTAATTGTGTCTGTATCCTTTCCGGGTTCTGTTTTAGCAAGTACAATTTTCTTTTTAAGACCCTTATTCCAGGTTTTGAGTAATTCTTTTTCTTTTAATGCTTCTGAACCTGTACCATTAATGAGTAAATATAAATTGTCAGAATTCTTTAACCAGCTGTTGTAATGGAGTTCATTAAGGTCATTTACAGTTATTGACTCAATAATTTTTTGAGTAAGGGAAAACTTATTTTCTTCATTGAGATAATTGCTAAAAGCAGCAGCTTGATCTACATACTTGTCTGCTATATAAGTAGCAACTTCATTAGATGTATTATTTAATCCGGCTATATAATTTTTTTTTAAGCTGTTGAGTTCATCAAGCGTTATTTTTTGCTTGTGTATTGTATTGATTAGGCTGGCTATTATATTTGTCTTGTTAAGAAGTTCTTTTTTAGTCATTCCTTCTAATTCAAATACATTTTCTGTCCGGTTAGATAAATACCAAATAGAATGATAACTAGCTTTTATATTTGCTTCTTTTATTTTACTTTTTAAAAAATTACTATAGAGAGATTCAATCAGTATATTTTTAAAATCTTCTTCTGTTTGCAGTAATGGAGAATTATTAAAGCGTATTATTTCCAGTTTAGTTTTTTTATTGTTAGAGTTACTGTCTTTAAGTAAAACAGAGTTGAACTTAGGATTAAAAGCATATATATTTTGATTTCTTTTTACTCCAATTGTTGGTTTTGCCTGTTTAAAAAGTTTTTTTATTTCTGCTTTTGCTTGTTGTGGGTCTACATTGCCTGTAATAATAACTGTTGCAAGATTTGATGCATACCATTTTTTGTAAAACTCCTTGAGTTTTTGGTTTTTTATCAATAAAATATCTTCTTCTGTGGCAATAGGTAAATGCTCTTGGTGTTTTGTTCCTTCGAGTTTTTTTTGGTTGATAGCTGATTCCTTACCAAAATCTTTAATTTCCTGAATAACTATTTTGCGTTCTTTTTCTATGGCATCATCATCAAGGGTAGCTTTATATAAAAAATTAGATAATATAGACAGAGCAAGTTGTGTTTCTGCGGGTTTTTGTAATGATAATTGATATACAGTACGCTCGTAAGAGGTATAGGCATTAATATCTCTCCCATATCTGTATCCTAAAGATTGTAGGGTATCTATGGCCTGCCATCCCGGAAAACCTTCCGACCCGTTAAAAACCATGTGCTCTAAAAAATGAGCATATCCTTTTTCATCCTGTGTTTCCTGAAGAGAACCTACATTTAGTACAAGTCTGAATTCAGTATTGGGCTGATTGGTGGGATGGATGATATAATGTAATCCATTATCCAAACTGTCTAAAACAGCATTTTTATCTACGGGAAGGGCGCGTGAAAAATCTTGTCCGTTACTTAAGAACGGACAAGATAAAACGACTAAGAGCCAAACTATTTTTTTTAAATACATTATTTTAGTTTATATTCTGCTTTAAACTGTACATAACCTCCGGCATTGTATTCATAGTCAATTACAAAATCAAAGATTAAGCTGTTATCAGTAAGAGTCGCTTTAGTTTCCTTCCATGTGTCATTTAAAAATTCATCTTCTGTAATATCTGCATGATTGATTGAATAGCTAGGGTTTATCATCCATCCTCCCATTTCATAATTTTCTGTTGCATAAGAATCTCCGGAATCAACAAGAGCTTTTAATCTGTCCCAGGCACTATATTTAAATTCAAATGGCACAATCGTAAATTCATCCTCATACATATCTGTCCCTTTTCCTAAAAAGTTTACTTTTTTTGTTTTTATATCTATTTCTATACCATCTAACGTTACTAAAAATGTTTCTTTAGAATCGGGTGTAAGATTTATTAATTCCATAATGGCTTGCGAAGCTGGTTGAGTTGTCCATATCTCTTCGTCATCAATTGTTATGGCTCTGAATAAACTATACAAGTAGGCTTCAACTCCCATAGGATTAGAAATCATTTTTAATACAGGTTTTTTTGCCGTTGCTTTATCGCTTAAAGTAATAACCGTTTTTCCTGTTATAGGTATAAGTTTAGATTGATTTAAAGGTAAAAAATATTCATTTCCGGGAAAGTTTATTTCTCCTGTAACTTCTCTTTCTCCCATCAGCGGATAAAGGTCTAATCCTTGTTTTTTATATCCTTCTAACAATTCAATTTGTTCAGGTGTTAAGTTTTCTACTGTGTTTAATGGAGTTATAGTTATTTCCAAAGGCTTTTCCAGTTTTAGAGAGCTGCTGTTTTTTATCAGATTGATCTGAATTTTAGCAGCTTCGGTCAGTACTCTGTTTGTTTTACTGGCAATTGTCAATACTGCTTTTTTTTGCCCGGGTGCTAAAGTAATTTTTGGGTTAACTATTTCGGCTATTATTTTGTCATTTACTGTGTTATTTTCCAAGGCAAATTCTAAATCTAATGTTTCTGACAAAGAGGTTATAAGTAATACTTCTACTTCAAGCTGATCTGTAGAGTTATCTTGCATAATCAAGTTGTTCACAGCTTTTAATACAATTTTGTTTTCTCCGTCAAATCCTCCGTCAGAGCTATCATCGCTTGAGCATGAAGTGAATGATATTGTGGTCAATACAACTGTTGTTAATATTGCCAGTTTTTGTAAAAGTTTGTTTTTCATTTTTCTATTTATTTAAATTATTTAATTTTTGGCCATCCTTCGTTTTGGGTTGCCCGGTTATTGTATCTCATTTCGCTATCCGGTATAGGCCAGGTCCATCTATAGTCTGTATTTGAAATTGTGGATAGCCGGTTATTGCTGTCTGTTTGGTATCTGGCTATAGAAACTTCCCATCTCTTAAGGTCAAAAAAGTTTATTTTTTCTCCTATAAATTCCTTTTGCTTTTCATGGCGCATTATTAAGCGCAGAGAATTCTGCGATAACTCCGTGCTCAAAGGGGGATTATTTACCGTGCTCAAAAAGATATTCAGATAGTTTCGGGCTTGTTCTACTTTGTTTTGTTCGATTAGACTTTCTATTAAGATAAAGTAAGATTCGGTATTTCGTGACAATACCATATTTCTGGCTTCGTTAGCTGTATGTGTTGTTTTATACTTTCCTAAAAAGTAATATTCAGGTTTATTTTCATCACTTTCTGTATACAAATATTGCGAGATTTGAGAGCGTATATCCTCTTTATCGAAAGTAAAAAAATGGTTGATGTAAAAATAATCACCTTTATCTTTTTCATAGTATAAGAATTGATTGGGATTATTTTGATAATTGTAAATCCAATACACTGCTGATGCGTTTTTTTGTAAAGGGGTATTCCAGATTGCGCTATAGGCAGTTTCATGGTTTGGCATATCCGGAAATAGATTAATAAGTTCTTTAGCTGTTTTTTCTGCTTTATCGTATTCTTTTGTAAAAAGATACACTTGTGCTTGCAGATTTTTTGCAGCGGGTGTTGTAATAAAATAGTTGGCTTGTACAGAATGTTTTTCCACTAGATCTATTCCCTGATCCAGTAGAGATTGGATTGCTTTTATTGATTCTTCCTGAGTTAATCTTTTATTGTTTTCTACCTGTAAATTATCTTTTGCAATAATACCCGGGGCAGAAGGAGTAAATCTTTCGCTGTAAAGTTGTAGCAAATCAAAGTAGATGTATGCTTTTAAAAGTAAAGCATTTCCTTTTATATAATTCCATTCTTCTGTTTTATCCGTTATGTTGTTTTCTGTAGCAAGCAGAGCGTTTATATGAATCAGAGACTGATAGTATTTTTGCCAGATATCGGCTGATATTGTCATTATTTCTGAATCTTTCCAGGCATAGTAAGCCTTGGTAGAAGAGTTGTAATTAATGGTATACCTCGGCTGTAAATCGTCGGATAGAATTGTAAAATTACCTGTTTGCATCGGCAAGCCGGCATAAGCTTCTGCCAGCACGCTATATGCCTTTTGTACTGTGTTTATTATTGTGTCGCCAGATATTTCGTCCTGGTTTTTTTGATCCAGACTACAACCCCAAAGTATGCTTACACATAGTATGTAAAAATATATTTTTTTCATATTTAAAAAGTTGCGTTTAATGAGAGCGTTAATATCGGTTGCAAAACATCATTGAGAGAACCTCTGTCTTTTTCTATTCTGTAGGTATAGATATTATCTGCCTGTACGTTTATTTGAAAAGATTTAAAATATTTATTTATAAATCCGCTTTGTGTTATACCATAACTGAGCTGAATGTAATTTAATTTTATATAATCTGTTTTATAAATGGTTTTAGTTGACGGGTGCAGATTATAAACGCTCATAGCACTTGGCATTTTTTGTATAGGATAAATTTTGTTTTCATCGCCTACTTCAAACCACATATTGTTTAATTGTCCTTTGATGGCATTTTTTTCTGCATTGAGCTCATCTCTTACATAAGTGTTAGAATACATTGCTTTAGCTCCAAATTGATAATTGATATTTACAGTTAATGACCAGTTTTTGTAAGTAAAGTAATTGTTAAAATAACCGTTATAGGGCGCAATTGTAGTACCCAGTTTTGTGAAGTAATCGGGAGATAAACCGGTTCTTAAATCAATAACATTTCCATTGTTATCTATGTACTCCGGCAGTCCTGTTAAGGGATGAATTCCGTTACTTCTAAATCCGTATAAAGTTCCCAAAGGTTTTCCTACTTCATAGTCAGGAATAACAGAATCTTCATTTGCATATATGCGGTCTGTGCCATACAATTTTTTTACTTTGTTAGCATTATACGAAACAGATGCTGCGACATTCCACCTGTAATTCTCTTTATTAATTACGTCGCCCGACAAAGAGAATTCGATTCCTTTATTTTCCAATTCCCCAATGTTTTTTGTAAAAGTTGCAAAGCCATTACTTGTCGCTATTGGCAATGCCAGAATAGCTTCTTTGGTTATATCTTTATAAAAATTGACTAATAAATTGATCCGGTTTATAAAGCCTAGGTCAACAGAAAAGTTTGTAGAATACGTTTGCTGAGGTTTTAGATCTTTATTTGGCAGTGCTCCCAACTGTAAAACTCTGTAGTCTCCATAAAAATTATTCGAATTTAAATAAGTGGTAGTAATATCTCTCATCGATATTCCGGTCATACTGGCTGTGTATCCTATAGACCCTTTAAATTTTAAATCGGTTACAATATCCTGAGTTTTAAAAAAATTGTATGCACTCGGCGACCATCCCAATCCTGCCGACCAGGCATCATTCCACCTTTTATTGCTGGGCAACATGGACGAACCATCGCGTTTAAAACTCATATAAGCATCGTAAGCACTCTTGTAGGTATAGCCCATAGCTATACCAAAACCTAACTGATTATTTTTGATTTTGCTTCCCGAAGCAACAGGTTTATAATTATTGGTCAAGGCAGAGTTGATACCCGATAAGCTGCTAAGGTCATCAGCAATGCCGTGACCGGAGCCATATATTGACTTTATGTTAGTCAGATAATAATCCATATTAACGCCCAAAAAAAGATCGTGATCTCCAAATTGTTTTTGATAACTGGCACGTATATTGGCTGAGTAATCAAAATTTTTGTTGTCGGTTTCGGCTAAAAAGCCTTTTTCATTTTCTTGTTTTCCTTTTTGACTGTACGCCGTACTGTATATTCTTTGATAAACTTCTTCAATACTGTAATCTGCTCCTACAACACCCGAAATATTTAATTCTGGCAATATATCCCAGTACATCACAAGCGAACTGCTAAAGCGCTTATTTGTCGTTTTTTGCTTGTACTGATTAATCAGATCTTGATACGAACGTCCGGGAAAACTTGTTAAGTTTTGTGTGTTTTTTGTTTCATAAGGGTTTAGAGTAAAAGCTAATGCTGTAGGATCGTTATTCATTCCGTTTTCGGTATTGGATGTTGAAACTCCAAAACTGTTGTTTAGCGATAATTGAAAGGAAGAACTAATCGTATAATCCAGATTTGCTCTTGCGGTTAGGTGATTAATATCATTTCCGGGTATTCTGCCTCCTTGTTTACTGTAGTTAACAGAATAGAAATAGGCACTTTTTTCTGTTCCGCCGCGAACACTTAGGTTGTGAGACTGAAAATAGTTTGGTTTAACAAGTTCTTTAAACCAGTCGGTATTATATTGTTTTAAAGAATCTATTTTTCGAGACCCTTCTTCTAATTTTTGCTGCAATAAAGGAGAATTTGCATATTGTTTGCGAATGTAGGTTTCCGAGTAATCGTAACCCGGACGTCCCGGAAGACCTATTTTTTGTTCAAACGCAAGTTTTTCATTGGTATCCATCATATCTACTGTACGTTCTCCTCTAAGAGTAACTCCTTGTTTCATAGAATAGCTAAAGATGGGTTTGCCATCAAAACCGCGTTTTGAAGTTAACTCAATAACTCCATTGGCGGCTTTAATTCCGTATAAAGCTGTAGCCGGAGCATCTTTTAATACTTTAATAGACGAAAAATCATTTGGGTTTAGCGTTAAAAACGTTTCAGTAGAAATAATGATTCCGTCCATCACAAACAACGGTTCATTGGCACTCCCTTGGTAAGAGAAGGAAGAGTTGCCCCTTAATCTTATTTCAGGCTTTTTTCCAAGTTCTCCACTGTAATTTACTGTAAGTCCCGGAACCTGACCCTGAAGCAGTTTTACAATATCAAGCTCAGAACGCTCCGCAAGTTTTGTCATATCAATAGTAACTACCGAGCCAGTTAAATTTCGTATATCTATGTCATTAATATTGGTAGAACGACGAATGATTACTTCATCCAGTTCCGCTATAGTTGGCAGCAGATAAAGGGTTTGTTCCCCTTTGTTTAGTTTAATTTCTAAGCTTTCATACCCGTTTTGACTAATAATTACGCTAGGGTGATACAGATCTGGAATTTCAAATTCTCCTTTTTCATTGGTAAAATAAACATTACCTGATGCTAATACGGTTATAATAGCAGAATCAATTCCTTTTTTCGTTTTTAAATTCAAAACCTTGCCTGTAAAAACAGGAGCTTGTCCATAAGCTGTGATAAAAACAAATAAATATATGGCAGTTAGGAACCTTTTTGTCGTAATGGTCATAAATAAGTATATTAATTAAGACTTATTCTAAATAAAGACAAAGGTACTTTCTTTTTTTAAAAATAAAAGAGATTTAATTTTTATTTAGATTGATTAATATGAAGGGATAAAAGTCATTTTTATAATGCAGTGCTGGCTAAGAGGTATGCTTTTTGTGCAAAAAGAGGATATAACACAAAAAGATTACCATACAATATACAATGTTTTGAGGCTGCCTTCTTAAGCGTTATTAAAAAGTAGCTTATGAGAATCGATCTTACATATGACTTTTTACAACACCTTCAGCTGTTTTTTCAGGGTTTGTTAAATCAGGTTGACACCAAAACCTATGACCTGCAAAATAGCTTTATCCGTGAGCGCGGTAACAGTATTTTTAAAAGCTTTTTCTATTTTTGCTGTTGCAAGGGATATTACAGCCTCACTAAATCTCTTTATACTCCGTATACTACCGGCGGCTTGGTTTTAAAAAGGCACAATGTGCGGTGGCACAGCGTCGGCAAAACAGAGCGCGGATCGTTTACCAATAAAGAAATAACCGTTGTTAAACAAAAACTCACAATGCGCTGTCTTTCCCGAAACGAGTTTTTTAAAAAGACCATTGAAGTTCACGCTCACTCGGGCAATCACCTTATTTTTTTTGCAGGGTTTTGTATTAATGAAGATCACCATCAGACTTTTTATCTGTGGAAAATTAAACTCAAACACACACTGTTTAAGAATTATCCTGAGGGCGTACAGCCGCAGCACAAAAAGTATATGCTCGGGCGTTATGAGGAATATCGGCAATATATAGTACATCCGGAAAACCGATTGCAAAACAAAAGTATATCCGCTTTTTTAAAGAGCAAACACCTTAACCGCAAAACTTTTCAACGCGATTTTAAATCCGTTTTCTGTATTTCTTTTTACGAGTATCACGTGCAGTGCCGTTTGCTTCAAGCTCTTTATCTCCTTCTCTTTACCGAAAAACCCGTTAGTACAATTGCTTATGAATGCGGTTATGAAAGTTACCGGGTCTTTTATCATGCTTTTTGCAAAAATCAGCCCTATTCTCCTTCTCAGTTCAGACATTTGATGCGTTAAAGAGGCAGAGCACTTTTTTATCCTATAAAAGTCCTTATTTATCCTATGATTGTCCTTATTTATCATCTGCCCGCATTTTCTATCGGTTACCTTTATACCTCTTTGCTGTACGTAAAAACAGTCCTTTTAAAATTAAATCTTTAAATAAATCCTTTTATGCTATCCAAACCTATAACACCCCCTTGCTATGAAACTAACCGTTACTTTTATCCGCTATTTTCTTATCGTGCTGTGGGTATATGCCTCCGTCAGCAAACTGATTACTTTTGACGAATTTCAGGTACAATTGGCACAATCTCCCTTACTTAGTGCCTATGCTGTTCCGGTTTCCTATCTTGTTATTATAACAGAGTTATTGATTGCGGTTTTACTATGCGTCAGGCGCAGTCTACTTATAGGATTATACCTCAGCTTTGGATTGATGACCGCCTTTTCGGTTTATATTTATTTAATTCTCAATTACAGCGATTTTGTGCCCTGCTCTTGTGGCGGTATTTTGGAAAAAATGGGTTGGACAGAGCATTTCTGGTTTAATATCACGGTTTGCCTGTTGATCTTACTCGCTATTATATTTACCGACACTTTTAAGAAACGAATGCTGATTTTAAGTTCGGTATTATTGGTGTTGAGTGTGGGAACAGTAATTGCGTTGTTTTTATCCTCGGAACATATCATTAAAAAAGAAAACCCTTTTGTACGAAGGTTTTTGCCTCACGGCGTTTTGGAAGACAAAGTTTTAGATTTAGGTGTAAACTCATTTTACTTTGCAGGCGCTTATCAAAATACTGTTTATTTTGGCAACCACACCGCGCCTTTGCGTTTGGCAATAGTTGACTCAGCCATGGAGCAAAGACAAGATTATACTTTATCTATAGATAAGACAGACTTTCCTTTTCGGTCAATTCGGTTAAAAGTTTTACACCCGTATTTTTATCTGGCTGACGGTTATGTTCCCGTCATTTTTAGAGGAAAAATAAACCAATGGGAAGCAAAAAATTTAAGTTTGTGGCAAGCCTATTTTTCAGATTTTCAACCGTTGGACAGCATCAAAATTGCTTTTAGAGGACAAAGTGCGGTTACTAAAGAAAATGTTTTGGGATTGCTCAATATTTCGGCAGAAGGAGGAGTGAGCTTGTATCCGGAATTGTTGGAAAAACAGATTGACGGCGTGTTTGACACTGACGGTATATTAAATTACAGTCCACAACAACAAAAAGCAGTCTATACTTATTTTTACCGCAACCAGTATCTTGTAACAGATGCTAACCTCAACTTACTTCATCGGGGAAATACGATAGATACCACGAGTATTGCTCAAATCAAAGTTTCCAAGTTAAAAAACGGCGAGCACAAAATGAGTGCACCGCCCCAAACTATTAATAAAAAAGTCGTTGCACATCGCAATCTCCTGTTTAATATCTCTAATTCCATTGGAAAATCAGAATCCAAAAGCATGTGGAAACAGGCAGTAATTGTAGATGTGTATGACTTTGTGAAACAAGCTTATATCGGCAGTTTTTACGTGTACCACCGCGGGGAACACAAACTCTCGGATATGCTTGTTACAGACCATTATCTGTATGGTTTGTTTGACCATGAGCTTGTTCGTTATCGATTAGCCGGCGCAATAAGGGATAAGTATGACTATCAGGAGAAAGCCGAAAACCTGTAATAGAGTAGGCATATTACCACTTTAAATTAATTGAAAAATGAAAAAGTTTTTAAAAAATGCAGGCTTGCAAATCGGTGTATTTGCACTTGCTATCGGAGCAGCATTTGCAACAAATGCAATGAAAAATGCAGAAATGCAGGTGACGGATAGGATAGGGTATATTCAAGTGAACAATGATAAATACCATTGTGAGAACAAAAACGTCATGTGTTCTACAGCAGGAATAGTACTTTGTACTTGGTACGATGCTGTTAATAACAAAAACGTACAGTTATACGAATTAGACTCGTCTAATCCAACTGCAACATTTTGTTCAGAACCACTTTATCAAAAACCATAATTTTAAAAGGCGCCCCTAAGCGGGCGCTTCTTTTAATAAGTGGTGTAATCAACCCCTTTTGAAATCCATTCTATGTTTTTCTTATCTTTGAGATAATAATCAAACCAATCCAAAATTCTTGAGGTTAAGTCTTTTTGTTCTTTTTGAAATGTAAAAGAATGCCATTCTTTTTTATAGAATAGGGCTATATGAGGAACTTTATTTCTTTTTAAGCCGATATAAAATTCTCGGGTTTGCTCCCAATGAATATTTTCATCATTCATACCCGTCCAGGATAGTAAGGGAGTGGTAGTTTGATTAACATATAATATGGGGGAGTTTTTTAAATAAAACTCTTTATCTTTTGAGAATGGAACATTCATTTGATATTGTCCGTTTTCATATTGCCAAAAAAAGGGACTTCTAAAATTATAATTATATGAAAAATAAGATCTTATAATATCACTATTTCCAGCACCACTTACAGCAGCTGCAAACAAATTGGTTTGCGTAATGATAAAATTGGTTTCATATCCTCCATGAGATTGTCCGATTAAACCTAATTTATGAGTATTGACGGAAGATTCAGATTTTGTAATACTCTCTATTGCTTGGGTAACACAATTTAGAGCTGATATTCCTGGACCTTCGTCAGACACAACAATATCGGGCAAAAAAACAAAATAACCGGATTCTGTCAATAAAGCAATGTTAAAACCTGTAGCATTTTTAAATGAAGGCTGATAAAAATGATTGGCTGAGGAGTATTGTTTTTGATAGATATGAGTGATCATCGGATATTTTTTATTGGGGCAGAAGTTTTTGGGATAATACAATATTCCTTTTAAATCTGTACCGTTTTTATCTGTATAATTAATTATTTTTTGTTTTCTCCAACTGTAAAGTTGTATAGGAATATCACTCCTTAGCAGATTAGCATAATGGTTTTTATGAAAAATATTTACAGTTTTGGGCATGTTGTAATTTTCTTCACAAAAGACAATCGTTTCATAATTTTTTGACCATTTTACTTCCGTAATCCTATTTGGAGATTGTTTTACAGTAGTTACATTCCCGTTTTTTTCAACTTTATAGATTGCATTATTGTTGTTTTGAGAGTTAGCCGTATGTAATATAATGGGACGGTTGTTGTCAACAAAATATCGGAAATTGATATCCGGAATTAAGACCACATCCTTATACGTTTTTGAATTAAGGATATCGATTTCTAAATCTGGATTTTTAAACTTTGTGATATTTTTTGTCTTTTTTGTACGCAAATCTATACGCCATAAATTACTGTCTCCTATCATGTAAGCAATGGTATTGTCTTTGCTCCAAATGATGTTTCCTTGATCTTTAATTTTTTGAGAGACTGTAAATACTTTATTGGAATTGACATCTATAATAGACCAAACATTATTTTTTTTAAAAGATAGATATTTTCCATCTATAGAATAGCTAAAATGACTTAGGGTATTGGCTATGGAATCTGCAATTAAAATTAATGAATCGGATTTGGTGTTATAGAGATAGAAATCTATAGCCGGAGCGTAGGTTGTATAATCTCTGTGTTTCAGCCGGTCTTGAAAAAGAATATGAGTAGCGCTTAGAGCTATAGGATGGGATAGTTTCTCTTGCTCTGGAATTCTCTTTCTTTTTTTGGATTGTATTTCAAAAATAAAACTCTCCTGTTCATATATATTGCCTGCTTTTAAAAAAGCTTTTGCTTCTAATTTTCTGTCATTTCCGTTCCAGATATCTAAATAATCTGAATATTCATTTGGTATTCCGGTATCTACGGCATATTGAATATAGACAGACTCCTTGTTTAAAAATTGAGCTTTAATATTTACAGCTTTATTAGCATCTTCCCTTTCAAGGATTGTAACAGAAGATTTTAAATTCCAGTCCAGTAAGTTTATGTTCTTACCAACAGTCAATATTTGTTTATTACTTTCGTTCCAGATAACCTGTTCAATATTCTCAAGGTGACTGTCTTTAAAAACGAATTCATTCTTATCTAAATCCAAAATTGATATTTTGCAGTTTTCTTCTAAAATCAAGAGATAAGATTGGCTGTCGCTTATATAATAATCTTTTACCTTAGTCATTTCAAGATTTTTTAATCTTTTAGAGTGAGAAAGTTTATCTATAAACAAAGTATTTGATTTGCCGTTCAGGTAAACAACTGCGTCCTTTTCTTTTAGTATTGTATGTTTTTTAATGTTTTCAAAAGCGTAGAATTTGCCATTATTTAAGTCAAATGTTTTGACAACGGCTGATTCTTTTCTATCTATTGAAATCATAAAGTCATTTACAAATTCTATATTGTTTTCAGTAGTAAAAACCTTCTTTTCTTTAGTGTTGGTATTGATTACATAGATGGTATCGCTATTTTGCGGATAGGTTTTATAGATCATTGCCCATTTGCCATTGTCAGACAGTTGATAATTGTGCAAATGATGCCATTGTGGAGATACAGACAGACTGTCTCTGACTGGTTGAGCGCAGATTACAGAGACAGTTGTCCAAATCAACCCAATCGCGATATATCTTTTTTTAATAGCCATTGTTTTGTGGTAACAGGTTGGAGTTTAATAATATTTCGCTTTCTGGTATTGGTAGTAATGAGTGTTTGTCTTTCCAGTTCAGTTTGATGGTTTTGAGCAGATCTAATCGGTTGTTGCGTTTTAAATCCAAAAAACGATGTCCGTGTTCGCAAAAAAACTCTTTTCTGCTTTCACTAAGCATTTCGTTTATAAATTTTTCTCTGGTCAGTGTTTCGGGTAGAGGAGAGAGTCCTGCTCTTTGTCTTATAATGTTTAAATAATGCACGGCTTCAGGTATTTGATTTTGATACGCAAGTGCTTCAATCAATACAAAATAGGCTTCTTCAATTCTAAACACAATGGAGTATTCATCTTCATTGCTATTGTTGTTTTTGTATTTATAGGCATGATACCATGCTTGTCCGTTTTGAGATACTTCATTAGTCCAAGAGAGCAATCTTTTGTCTTCATTATTAAAAGAGCTGATTAACTCATTATTTAGGGCATATAGAGTAGGGGGCAGGGTTTTAAAAATGTAGTTGTCGGCTTCCAGAGTTACAGTTCCACTGGTATTGCTTCCCAATTGCCAGATTGTACTTTGTGCTGTTTTTTTAAAAACTTTATTTATATCCTCTTCCAATACGTATGCATATTTATCCAACACATTTTTGGCAAAAATGGCTGCCTGTGCATATTGCTTTTGTACTAAATAATTTTTGGCAAGCAGTAGTTCTGCGGCGGCTTTATTTGGATAGATACGTTCCGGATTTCGGTATTCTGCAGGAAGTGTTTCCAAAGCGGTTTTTAAATCCTGTTCAACGTAATTGAGAACATCCTCTGTTTTAGTTTTGGAGATTGTTGTATTAAATCTGTAATCGGTGATTGTGGTGTATGGCATATCGCCAAATAATTGTGTGAGGTAATGATAGTACAAAGCCCGCAAAAAATAAGCCTCACCTAAAAACACACTTTTATCTTCTTCTGTAATATAAGTTGAAGATGACAGCCCTTTTATAAAGGCATTTAAAGCGTAGATATGTTCATAGTTGGTTTTCCACAGTGTGCTTAAAGTGTAATTGCTTGGAATGACGGTGTTATGGTAAAATTCACTGAGGTTTGTGTTTGAGTTAGGATCTAAAAAACAATCCAGATTGTCGCAATAACTATCTGTTATAGAGCCTATGCCAGAATACCCTCCATTAAATAAGGACGTTTGTCTGACATTGATATACAAGTTGGCTAAAGCAGCTTGTGTGGTATGACTGTCTTTAAAAACATCCTCTGTATTGATTTGGTTGTCGGGCAAATCGATTTCTATCAGATTTTCACAAGATTGTAAAAATGAAAACAGCAAACTGACAATAAAAAAATTGCTTATCTGTTTAATGAATTTTATTTTCATGACTATAAAAATTAAAAGGTTAATTGAATACCAAAGGCATACGTTTTTAAAGGAGGCAGATAGCCCATAACTCCAAATTCAGGGTCTAATCCAAAATAGTTGGTAATTGTCCAAAGATTCTGTCCTTGAAAATAGATTCTTAGAGATTCTATTTTTGCTTTAGGAATTTTAAGTGTATAAGCCAGCGAAACATTTTTTAACCGAATATAGGAGGCATCGCTTATTGCCTGATCGCTTTCCTGTAGTAAAAAGGAGTTTTCCAGAGCTTCGCTGTTTACTCCGGTGCTATAAAATGAGTATGAAGCATTTTTATATTCTGAAGAAAAGTGATTGAGTACTTCTACCGGTTGATTTCTCATTACTCCGGGTAAAATTATTGCTTGATTATAATTTAAGTTTTCTTGTTTGACAAATTGAAATAAAAAGTCCAACGAAATATTCTTATATGAAACAGTATTTTGCACTCCGCCGTGATATTGCGTACCGATTTCTTTAATGATTTGTTTATCATCAGTAGCAGTAAATTTCCCGTCGTTATTGTAATCGGTAAACTGATATAAACCCGTTTCAGGATTAATTCCTTCATAATGATATACTTTTCGGATATTAGTAGGTCTGCCTACAACATATTGGCTGGCATAGGTTGATCCCTCTAAATCGGGAAAGGAAACCAATTTGTTTTTAGGAAAAGAAAGATTAAAATTCGTTGTCCAATACCAGTCTTTATTTTGAATATTAACGGTGTTCAGGGTAAATTCCCAGCCGGTATTTTCGACAGTGGCATCTAAATTAGCTTGTATAGAGCTGAATCCTGTTGTTCCGGGAAGGGGAATACCAACCAGTTGATTGGACGAGCGATTTTTATACCAAGCTATGCTTGTATTAATACGGTTGTTAAACAATCCCAGTTCAAGCGCTGTTTCTAATTTGGTGGTTTTTTCCCAACTAAAATCGGGATTATGGAGGTGTGAAGGATATAACCCTGCTATGTCTCCATATCTATAACTTGATATGGTATAAGAATCCAGATATTGGTAATCACCAATATTGTCGCTTCCGGCTGTTCCGTAGCTTGCACGTAGTTTTCCAAAGCTTAGCCAATTGTTATTTTTTAAAAAGTTTTCTTCAGTAAATATCCATGCTGCACCAACAGCTCCAAAATTTCCAAACCGATTATCAGAACCAAATCGGCTCGATCCGTCGCGTCTGCCAGTCAGGTTTACAATATATTTGTTGTTATAGATGTAATTTATTCTGGAAAATAAGGCAGTATATTTATACTCTCCTCTACCTATTCCGTTAATTACTCTGGTCTTTGCTGCTCCTATATTTGTAATCAGGGCATTGGAGGTAAAGTCTGAACCACTTACTTGTAAAGATTCGTTTGTATTATGTAAAAATGAAGCTCCCATTAAGATATTAAAACTGTGTTTACCAAAGGTCTTAGTCCAGTTGATTTGAGGCTCAATAATATAGGATTGTGTATTGCTAAAAGCCTTGCTGGAATTGGATCGCTGACTTGTATATCCTAAAGAAGGATTGTAAATGGTATGAGGCGTTATTTTGTTTTCATCGAAATGACTGGTTGTTATTCCGGAATTTAACTTTAAAAATGTATTTGGAAGTACGTTATAAGTGATAGTAGTATTTAAAACGAGACTTTTATTTTCATAATTATAGGTGGCTTCCATAGGCGCGAGTGGATTGTCAAAAGTGCCGTCCTGCCAATTTAGTGTACCATCTTTGTTGTACAAAGCTGGGGCATTGGGGGCTAAAGTAAGTGCAGTATTTGTCAGGTCGGTTTGGATAAGATTGTTAGACTGTACAGAATAACTTGTTGAGGTATTGATTTGTAATTTACTGTCTTTGCTTACGTGATTGAGATTGAACAAAAAACTATTTCGTTTATAACCGTTATCTGTGGGAAATACGGTGGTTTCTTCATTATGTCCGGCACTGATGATGAATCGGGTGTATTCGTTTCCGCCGTTAATGCCCAATTGAATGTTTTTGCTTATTGCCGTTCCACCAATCAGTTCTTTTTGCCAATCGGTATAGCGGTTTCTGTCCCAAGTACCATTCATATCATAAGCGTTTGCCGGGTATTCTGTAATACCGTCGTTGGCAAAAGCTTCGTCCCGCATCTGGTTAAACTGTTCGGTATTCATTAACTTCATTTTGGAAGCTACTTTGCTGAATGCTGTAGAAGAAGAAACCGTAAAACTAGTTTTGTCTGCTTTGCCTTTTTTGGTAGTAATAAGAATTACACCGTTTGCTCCGCGCGAACCGTAAATTGCTGTAGCATCGGCATCTTTTAGGATTTCGATGCTTTCAATATCGTTGGGATTAATAGAGTTAAGAGGACTAATAGCTCTGGCAGGAATAATGCTTGCAGATAAAGTATTTTCAGTTAAACTATTTATAGATAGAGGCATGCCATCAACAACATATAAAGGTTGATTTCCGTCAATAGTACTATTTTGTATTGTACGTAAACTATTCCGCCCTCGTATTTGAATGTCAAATCCTCCTCCGGGTACACCGGAATACTGTGTGATACTCACGCCTGCCATGCGTCCTTGTATGGCTTGCAACGGATTAATGACAGGTTGGAACTCAATGTCCTTTGCCGTAACCCGGGCAATGCTTCCCGTGCGTTCTCGGTCTTTTACGTTGTAATATCCTGCGTTTATAACAACTTCGTTAAGCAGGGTTGTATCTTCCTGTAGTGTGATGTTTATAGTTGGGTGTTTGTTTACGGGGATTTCAGCAGTTTTGTAACCGATGTAGGAAAAAACAAGAGTGTCGTTTCCCTTGGCGATGAGGTTGTACACTCCGTTTGTATCCGTTAAAGTACCTGGGGCTGTACCTTTAATAGTTACGCTTACTCCGGGCAGTATGCCGGAATTGTCCGATACAACTCCTTTGAGCTGTATTTGCTGTTGGGCAAATAAAGTATGGGTGTGCAAATTGCACAGTAGGATAAGCAGCAGCAGGTAAAACCTGTGTTTGCTTTTGGGTTGTGTAATGGTTTTCATAATTTTGTAATGAAATGGTTAGTTAAACATTTGTTTTTCTATTCAACCCCTTAAAAAGTTGCCGCTTTTTAGGGGGTATTTTTTTTGTCTTTTACTTTAAAATGTTCTTTAATGCCTTTTCTATGGCATCATGATTTCTGCGAGTGTCAAACGCTTGCAGATTCCGTTAAAAAAGAAAAGGTTGTCCGACGCGTAGTGAAACGGAGCTAGTGTTTTTTCTTTTAGGAATCAAAAGCAGATTTGACCGTAGAAATAATGCAGCCTTGATCTTTTGTTTCTTTTATATCAAGATAAAAGAAAGACGATTTCTTATTTATTAACTTTTTTGAAACTGCAAAAAAGTAACAAAAAACAGTCTCGCTACACCTGTCTTCGCGGTCTTTTTACGCCTTATTCAGGCACGAATACAAACTGCCTACGGCTTGTATTCTCAGCACTTCATTTCGGCTTAAAGACATTCGCTTGTCAGCTGATGCGGTTTGGCGCGGATGTTTACTTTGGGTTTATAAATCATAATATGTTTTTACTTTAAAATGTTCTTTAATGCCTTTCCCATGGCATCATGATTTCTGCGAGTGTCAAACGCTTGCAGATTCCGTTAAAAAAGAAAAGGTTGTCCGACGCGTAGTGA